>JDSG01000019.1_pt1 | contig 134942 bp, 155 predicted proteins | sample 199341 | NCBI WGS metagenome assembly JDSG01 (sample SAMN02584197, study PRJNA231836) | bioreactor metagenome | isolation source: continuous culture bioreactor short generation time transfer1 day 52 after... | place: Germany: Bremen | reverse complement strand
AGCTATCTCTAAGAGATAGCTCTAAAATAATCATTCTAATGAAATTAGATTGATACGATGTTCTCAGCTTGAGGGCCTTTAGCTCCTTGAGTTTCCTCAAAAGTTACTTTTTCGCCTTCTTCAAGAGTTTTGAAACCGTCTTTTTGAATTTGTGAGTAGTGAGCAAAAACGTCTCTACCATCATCAGTAGTGATGAAACCAAATCCTTTGTCTCCGTTAAACCATTTAACTGTACCATTCATGTTAGTGTCCTCCTTTAATCTTATTTAGCTAACTTCATAATTCAAAATCAACAAAATCACTAAACGAGATAACACTACTGGTATACAGAGAATCAATCGCTAATAATTTAATGAAAATTCTTTAATTTCTGAAAATTTCGCTTTAGTAATCATAACACTAAAGTCAAGTAATAGCAAGTATTTTTTTCAGATTGTTGATAATATGGCCAAAATTCCTATTGGAACGAACATTGTCCACTGAAACATTTTCACCAAACCTTGTGGTCCTTTGGCCATAAATGCCATGACCATTTGCAGTACACCACAAGTTAAATAGAAGATTCCAATGAACATAACCGTATCCAGTGAAACACTAAATAAACTATGGGCACGGCCAACCAAGAATACAGCACTCAGTAACATGGCTATGGACATATAATGAAATACTGAGTGCATTACATTCTTTGCTATGTCCTCTGTGTCACTATCAAGCATTGGCTTTAAGTATAACTTCATTCCCATCACCATGTGTCCAATAAACATAAATACCGCTAGATATGCTGCTACATAAATCATAACGTCCTCCTTCATTCCTAGAATGCTTCTTAATTATTGTCTTTCTAAGTATAACGCTATAACTCCCGGCCCACAACTACAATACCACTATGACCATATAAAGTTACCTCTTGTCCATCTTTAAGCAAGTCTGTTGCACCAACCACACCACCGACAGCAGGCAAACCGTATTCTCTTGCGACAATAGCTCCATGAGAAATTGGACCACCACTTTCCATAATAAGTCCTTTGGCGCCCATGAATAGCGGGGGGTCCATGAGGGGGGGTCTGTATTATGTGTGACTATAATGTCATCTGGTCCAAGTTCAATGCCAATCGGCGACGTCAATACTCTAACCTTACCAGTGACTTCACCATTTGATAAAGGAATACCTTTAAGATTGTGACCACCATCATACTCAGGTGAAGGTTGTTCATATGTTTCACCATTTGAAAGAATAAATCTTGGGATATTGGTATAGGACATTTGCTTTTCATAATTTAGGCGTCTTATTTCTACTAGAGATTTCAATCGATTCCCATCTGACAACTTCTTATTTCCTAGCTCATCATCACCTATTGCTTTGTTATCTCCAATGCTAAGCATTTCATCTACATACAAGTAAGTAATATCAGAAGACTTATTAAGTAAGCCCTCTTCAACCAGTTCATCACCAATTCCAAGGAACATCTGTCTAAATATATCCAGCACCCTAACTGCCACAAATTTTGGCAATTCTCTAATACCAGATAGGTGTCGATAATTCTTCATATCAAATACAAACTTTTTGGCTTTGCTGCTGGAATGGTCCTTTGCGATTCTTTCACCAATCCTATCAATTGCATTTCTAGCATCTTCATCTTGTTGCTGCATCTTGTCTAGTATCGTCTGGCCGTAGCCATCTTTTTGATAGTGTTTAATCAGCCCATTGATATAATCTGGTGACTCATGCCATCTTGGCGTTCCCATGTCAATGTCCAAGTCACCCCCCCTATGTCCATAGGTTTTCATAAAATCATTTAGACCTTCTTCTGAGTAATCACAAGCCAGTTCTGCCAAAGCTTTGCCCATCATCGTTGTTGGGTTATTAGGCACGCCGAGTTTGATTGGGTTAAGGTCAAGTTCATCACCATAATATTTCTCAATCCACTTCTCATGTTTCTCAATGGCTTTAAGACAATAATCTGCATACATGACCATCTTGAATCCAAGACTTAACATCTCTACCATAACGTCCTCAAAGAGGGCTATTTTCGCCTCATGATTACCAGCTTTCTTGATTCTTGCTTCAAGAGCTTCAATATAGTCGTCACCAAGCGCATAGGCTTCTTTTAATGCTTGGTCAGGATCTTTGCGACTAATCTTGCCATACTTAGATAAGGATAAGCCCCCCCATTTGACAATGCCAAGGGATAATCTAAACTTGCCACCTTGCTTTCTAAATGTTTTACCATAATCATCCATGATTTCCTGCATGAGTCGACCACCTGCTGGGTCTTTACTGTTAAGACCTGCTGGCAGTTTCTTGCCCATCCACCTTTTGCCAACAATCTCTGTGACGTCATAGTAGATTCTTCCATTGATAGACTTAATAAAGCCTGGATGCCTTATTTTCTTCTTGCCGTTATAGAATATGCTCGTATAGCTAGCAAAAGTCGCTCTCCAGTACTCGTATCCTAGAGGTGTGAACGGTTCTTTCATCCCTTGTATAACCGTGTTATAGCACATATATAGGTGTAGTTTATCATCAGGCAATGATGAACCTTCATGTAATGAAGAATCCTTTTGCAATACTGAATCTTCAATAGGATAAAGGGTTGTTATATCTCTGGATTGAAGAATATGGAACTTACCATTAGCATAGGCCCATTCGACGTCTTGAGGATTAGCAAATATTGCTTCAACCTTAAGTCCGAGCTTTGTTAACTCAGTGACTTGACCATCATCAAGGTTACCTAATTCATCATTTCTGTTTTGTTGATAGGTCACTTTGTCCACAATATATTGATCAACCTCGGCTATGCATCAACCACTTGGTCACCAAAACCCTTTGCACCATTTATAACCACCTGAAATCTATTGCCTGTCATAGGATTGGCTGTAAACATTACACCAGCAACTTCAGATGGCACCATTTCTTGAATAATAGTGGCAATACCTTGTCTACCTTCAATATTATGTTGGCTTTTATAATCATTCACGTGTTGGCTAACACTTGATTCCAGACAGCTTCTAATTGCCTCAGCAAATGCTTCATAACAATTCACATGTAATGTTGTTTCATAAAGACCTGCGAAACTATAACCTTCTAAATCTTCATCTATTGCAGAAGATCTTACAGCAAGGTCTACACCACTGAACATTTGGTAAATGTCTTCTAATTCTAAAGTATCATCAGCAGTTAGGACCACTTTTCCACTATTGTCATATTCAGTCAGCTTCTCAGCTGACCACAATGCGCTAATGACCAATCCTCTAGGCACCCGAAAACCTTGACTCATCATAATCCCTAGATTGACCGCTTTCATTCCGTAATCTTTTTTGTCTGATTCTACTAATGTTTCTAACCATTTATAGTCCATAGTCACACCTCATTTTCTGAGACACTTGTATCGTATCTATCTTTATGATATATTAAATTGTAGCTATAGTCAACGAATGAGAAGATAAGAGACAGAGAGGCCCATTATGTATCATATAAAGAAGGACCAACGTTCAAGGTTGTCTGCCAAATTAATTTTTGATGGATTAGGAGAACTTCTAAAAGAAAATGAATATGAAGATATCCGCATAACAGATATCGTTAAGAAAGCTGAAGTTGGAAGGGCAACCTTTTACCGTAATTTTGATAATAAGATTGATGTCCTTCGTTATGAAAGTGACAAGGTCTTCATTGAGATGATGGAACACTTGAAAACATATCATAGCAAACGACCAGTTAATCGCAGTTCAGAGTTCCTAGTGCCCTTTCTAGAGTTTTTTTGATTCTAGAACACAAATTGTTGAGATGCTGATCAAAGCCAACCACCAGGATATAATGACAAAATCTCTAAGCAAGTCAATGGAAGAAGTCTATAACAATTACACTCAAGTGGCTGACGCGCCTGATGAGACCTGGGATTACTTCTTGGCTATACGCAGCGGCATTACCATCAACATTCTTGTCCAATGGGTCAAAAGCGGCAAGAACATTGAACCTCTACGACTTGGCAAGCTCATGTCACAACAAGTGCATAACTCTTTCAGTGTCAATCAATTCTTCTAAAGCCATAGCAATAACAAGGATAATCAAAGAAATTATCTTGTATTTCTGATGTTTGCTTCAAAGGTCAAAAGCGTTTATAATGTAAGTAGATGTACTGTACAGTCTATCGTCGTGATTGGAGTCAATATGGACGCTTTTAGAATCATTGATCTGTCGTTATACGCTCAGATTATCCTAATCTATTTATTTATCTTTACCCTCAAGAATTCAAGTCTCAGGGAGAAATCTACCAAACTGTTTATTTGGATCTTATTTGCTATATCCTTTACCAATATGTTGGAGCTTGTTTCCTGGATATTCAGGGGGGGCAATGGTGCAACTTGGGCTTATTATACCAACTATATCATCGTTTCTTTGTTGTTGGCCTTTAACTCTGTTCCCGCAGCCGTTTGGATTCGTTATATAGATTATAAAATTCTTGGAGATTACAAAAAAAGCCTCAAAACGATTTCTTATATATCTAATACCTTTTTACATCTCTTCTGCATTGATTATTGCCAACATTTTCACTGGCATCGTCTTTAACTTAACTAGAGAAAACATCTATACAAGAAGTTTCGGTCTATACATCATAACAACTATGTCCTTTATGATGGTTATTCTTGTTTTTATAGCCTCGCTCAAATTCAAAAAACATATCAGTGGTCGGATGATGCAATCTATCTTTTGGTATCTGACAATTCCACTATGCGCAGGACTTATACAGGTCCTCTTCTTTGGCTTGCCACTCATATGGCCTGCTTTCACCTTAGCAACCCTGATTGCCTTTAACTTGATTGTTGTAGACACCTTCCTCAAAGACCCACTCACCAAACTCAATACTAGAGGGCAATTTGAGAGCCGTCTTAACTATATGCTTAAACGTAAGGTTGATTTCTCAATCATAATGATAGACGTGAATGACTTTAAGATGATCAATGACACTTTTGGCCACGAAGAAGGTGATGACGCCCTTATTACCATAGCCTCAATTCTGACCCACTCTACCAAACGTTATGACACTATATGCCGCTATGGCGGTGACGAATTCATGTTATTGGTCGAATCGGATAAAGCCAAAGCTTCCAAGGAAGTCATTAATAGAATCTCAGCATCTATAAAAAGTTACAATGATAAGAACTTGAAGCCATATCTGTTAAGTCTTAGCTATGGCCATACTTTTATTGACCATAACAACAACGAGAACATCAAAGATGTTCTCGCACATGTTGATGAAAATATGTATTTTGATAAGACCTTGCGTAAGAATAATGGTGAAACTATCTATCGGTCATAGATTCTTATAAAATGGTGTAGCCACCATCTACAACTATATCAGATCCTGTTGACCACTTTGATGCGTCGCTTGCCAAGTAAATAAATGCACCCGTCAAATCCTCAGGATATCCTAACCTGGAGCCCTCAGGCATTTTTTTCCAGCCATATCTCTAACATATCTTTCATTGATGCAATTAAATCCGTTTGAATATATCCTGGACTCACAGTATTCACACGTATATCGTACTTAGCCCATTCAACCGCCAAACTTTTGGATAATTGGATAACACCTGCTTTTGATGCACAATAATTAGCTATTGTTTGAGGCACATTAACAATATGTCCTGACATTGAAGCCGTGCTAATAATCGATCCACCACCAGTTTTTTTTCATTTCCCTGGCAGCAATTTGGGATGTTAAAAAGACGCCATTTAGATTAACATCAATAACCGACTTAAACCTATCATATTCAATATCCATGGCTTCGTCTGCGCTAAATATCCCTGCGTTATTAACAGCAAAATCTATCTGACCAAACGCTTTCATGTAATTCTTCATCATCGCCTCTACCGATGATGGCTGGGTTACATTACATGATAGTGCAATGATATTTCGCCCAGTCTCTTTGGCAATTTCAGCTGCCGTACTCTTTGCTAATTCATAATTCATATCAACAATTGCAACATCAGCGCCTGCTTTTGCATAAGCTATCGCTATGCATTTCCCAATCCCTTGAGCCGCGCCCGTAATGAAGCCTTTTTTCCCTTCTAATGAAAACATACTTAAATCAATCATATACTCTTCTCCTTAAAGTGGGTTATCTCATTAGTTAGTTGCCACAGTTCACTGTGGTCAATGGTCTCGCCTGGATATATGGATTTTTCTTCACCATAGCTTTCCATTTCCACCATGAAATTGTCTTGCCCCCCCACGAAGATGGCTGTGTTACAACCGCCCATCTGATAATTGCCATCTCTTACCACATCAACAGACTTGGTAAAAGTTATGTTCTCTGATGCCACGTCATTACGACTTGGCCCTTTGCTGAGAATAAACATCTCTTGGCAACAGTCCCCCCCATTGGATTCACAATCATATAATCGTCGTTATAAGTAATCTGAGGATCATCTACTGGAATCTTGGCACCGTTGAATTGCCTTGGTATAACAATCTTAACCAAGTCCCAACTAGCACCGTCATCACCAATAGATACAGCAAATTGCTTGCCACCTTCAGGGTTAATACAGGTTGGCGCCCAAACCCCCCCAGCTGAGTATAGTAGGTTGCCATCGTTGCGAAGGTAATTGGTTACACTAAGCTCACCTTCACCCTTCTCTTCAATGGTCATTCCTCTAGTAATGCCAGCAGCGTTGACTGGTGCTTCAACATTAACCAGGTTCTCACCAAGCTCTACCTTACATTCGTCATTGTCAGGTAAATATGTATCTTCTGATTCATCTGCCATAGGACGTGTTAGCCACACTCTATGACCTCCATATAACTTCCAGCCATTACGTTCATAACCATTTGGGTCCCAGTAAAGCAAGTTCTTTCCATCCACTCGACCAAAGTAACAGATTCTAGGTCCAAATCCAGTGGTGATCATCAACTCAGCATCACCACTAATACAGCTGATTATATCTATGCCTTCATAGGCTTTCTTCTCTATCTTCATAAATCACCTACAAACTCAACATGTAGATGTTTCGAACATCTTCACGTGATATTGGTGGGTTGCTGGCTAACATGTTGTCATCACCAAAACTAATCTTCACTACATCATCAACCAGTTGGTCGACATCCTCTTTTGTAGCACCAAATTCGCTAATTCTAACTTGAACGCCATGGCTTTGCATTGACCTTTCTAGAGTATCAATTGCTTCTCCAAGGCTTGTACCAAACATGTCATTGGCAAACTTCACATACCGCTCATTATCATCTCTATCTAAGAAATATTTCATCCATGCCAGAATCATTGTCGATAATGTGGCACCATGAGTTGCATGGTACCTTGCACCAAGTACATGTCCCATCTGATGCATTGGTGCCCAGCCATAAGTTCCTGACAACACCCATCCATTAAGACCTATCGCTGAAGCCCATTGCATTACACCTCTATAGTCAACATTCGTTGGATCTTCTACAACTTTTGGCAATGTCTCATAGACTGCTTTCATAACACCAATTTGCATATTGTCTTGAATCTGTAAGTCAGTGGTCACATCTCCATTAAAATACCCTTCAAGCATATGGGCCATTGTGTCAAAAGCAGCACAAGCAGTCTGATATTTTGGCAACGTTGCTGATAAGCTAGGATCAACCAAAGCATATTGTGGGTACAAACATGACGGTGCCCAGAGATATGATTTCTTAACAGCCACCTCATCCGTAACAACCGCGGTAGGATTCATTTCGCTACCTGTTGCTGGAAGGGTTGGAATCATAATGGTTGGCATGGCTTCAACTGGGGGGGGTATTTGTTCACTGTCACCTGAATGACTAAAGCTAACCATCTTGCGTATATCATGAGGGTATTTCGCCCCCCCTGCCGCTATCATCTTTGCACAGTCCATGGCACTACCGCCACCGATACCAATGACAACATCACATTCTTCTTTTATACATAGTTCAATTCCTTGCTCACATTGAGCAATGGTTGGATTTGCAGTCACTTCAAAGAAAGTTACATAGCTTATACCTGCCATGTCGAGACTTGTATTGATTTCGTCGAACAAATCACCATAAAAACTACGGTCGGTATAAGAGACAATCAAGGCCTTAGAGCCAATTTCTTTTGCCTTTTCACCAACCACCTCTAAAGCTTCACTACCAAACACTACTTTAACAGGGTTATAAAATTCAAAATTATTCATATTTTAGGACTCCTATCTTTCCGATTTTTCTTTCTTGATCCACACTAACGATGACTACACCAAGTACTAACAATCCACCTTTGATGATTTGACTAATAGCAAAGGATGCACCAAGCATTGTCAGACCATTGACCAACAAGGCAAGCAATACAGCACCTGCGAATGTACCAACCACATTTGTTTTACCGAGTTTCATCACCATGGCTCCTAAGAATACTGTGGTAAATCCATCTAAGAAGAAGGCTGATCCCATCTTAGGTTGTCCTGATCCATAGACCAAGAATACAAGCATCACTCCAGCCAGGGCAGCAAAAAACGCTGAAATAATGAAGATACTTGATAAAACTTTCTTATCCTTAATACCCGTTTCTTTAACAGCCATTCGGTTCTCACCGAGGGCGTAAATATATTGTCCAAACTTCGTCTTCTCCTGCAAGAGGAACATTGCTACATAGATGACAATAGCTACAACAAGGACAAAGGGGGGGAAAACACCTATTTCACTGTTAAGCATCTTATTGATGCCCATTGACTTAATACTAGGCAGTGGTAATGGCATACCTTGATTGATAGCTGATGCTACTGATTTGGCTATTGTTGAAACTGCAATGGTCGTAATAAGTGAATGAAACTTAAAGGTTACGACGAAGAAGCTTGTAATACTTCCAAGAAGAATTCCTGCCACAAGAGCTGCAGCAATCGCTATGCCAACGTGTATGCCTTGATGAATTAGTATGGCAAAAACCATACTCGCACATGCAGCCACATCTGGAAATGATGCGTCCATTTCATCTGCACCAATGACCCAGGTAACACCAAGAACCATAATCGCCATAATGCTGGCTTGTTCAAGAATCGTCATCAGGTTACCTACACTATAGAAATAAGCACCTACACTATTGGCAAAGAAGACAAAGACCAATAGTATAATCCACAAAAGTGAATATTCTGCTTTAAAAATTTTATTTAAAATTCCTAGTTTATCTTTCACTGGGACACCACCTTCAACATCTTTCTTCGCACCTTATTAACGCCGCTAGAGATATCAATTTTCGAAATTAGAATCGCAAGAATCAGCACAAATGCTATAACCAAATCTGCGTAGTAGAATGGCACATTGATAACAATGAATCCATTTGTCATGACGGTTGTAAACAAAGCTCCAAGGAATGTGCCATGGACACATGGCTTACCAAATACTGACCATCCAATATAAGTCGAAGTAAAAGCCGGCATTAGCAAGTTGAGACCAATTTTAACATTACCATTACCTTGTGCCGCTGTTGATATCATTGTTGACATGGCAGCAAATACTGAACACACAATAAAGGCTATCACGATGACCTTAACAACCGACACACCCGAAAAGAATGCAGCCTTTTTGTTATAACCAACAGCATAGAAATCTCTACCAAATCTAGACTTCTCAAGAATGATGAATGAAACGACAAAGAGACACAACATTATATAAATAGGCACTTGAAGACCCATTAATTTGAACTCGCTTAAGTTTCTAATACCAGAATCCATGAAATTTTCATAGATAAAGGTACCATCAGAAAAGACATAGGCAGCACCAAAGGCAATCGATCCAATGGCAATGGTAGAAATCTTGTCAGGCAGTTTGAACTTACCTACAGATAGGCCCGAAACAGCCCCCCCCACAAGGCGCCAGCAATAATACCACCAACAATAGCAATCAGGGGGGGATGAAAACCACCTTGGATTAACCACGCCATAAACATAGCCGAGAAACAGCTTGTCATGTAAAATGAAATATCAGCGTATCCAATAATTATGACATAAGTTAGTCCTAACGCAGCAATAGCTATTGGGGGGGCAACTGTTTTCACCATGTTCAAAATACTGATTGTACTAAGGAATGAATGGTTTTTAAGTTGAAACGAAACCAACATAACTGCAAAGAGCAACCCAAATCCAACAATTGTTATGGATTCTTTAGAAATCATTTTATCCCTCTTCATACCCTTGCCTCCTCTTCAATAGTTGTCATTGCTACCTAACGCCACCATATTAGCCTCTGGCATAGGTTTACCTTCTCTTTCATAAGCTTCTTTCAGAATATTAATTGCTGAATTAAGTCCGATACCAAACCTCGTACAACCTTCATCCATCATTGCAAGAACTGAATCCAGTGTTCTAGCGCCGCCAGCTGCCTTAATCAGTGCTTTATCACCAATGGTATCTTTTATTACCTTAATTGTATCAGAAGTGGTTGGCTTTGTGCCCCCCCATCCAGTGCCTGTTTTAACATAAGTGACACCTGCTTCAACTGCTAACATGCTTCCTTTTGCAATTTGCTCATCTGAAAGATAAGAAATTTCAAGTATTGACTTTACTGGAATATCCCCCCCTGCAATATCAACTATTGCCTGAATATCCTCTCTGACGTAATCATAATTGCCAGATTTGAGTGCGCCAACGTTAATGACCATATCAATCTCATCACAACCCATTGCTATAAGTTCTTTTGCTTGGGTCACTTTCACTGATGTGGTATCTGCTCCTGAAGGAAAACCAACCACACCACCAACATTGATGTCTTCATCGTCTTTGAGTGCTTCAATCAGTATAGGTGTGTAACTTGGCATTGCAAAAACACAAACGAATCTAAACTGCTTAGCGATACGAATAATGTTTTCGATTTCTTCAAGCGTTACATCTGTTCTAACTGCACTGATGTCAATCAATCTTGGCAACGTTGTCAAATCAAATTGTTGCATTCTACTACCTCCTTGTTTAATTCGGCCGTAAATTCATTATAACATCATTACCTTTCATGTCAATCAAGCAAATTGGTATCTAATTTACACCTACATTTGTTGTAAACACACCATTTTAAAGCCATTAGTCATGTTTTTATTTTTTTTCTTACATCATTACCTTTGCCTAATATTTTTGATTTTTGTTAAAACTGTCCAACGACAAAAGGTCACTAAATCCATGGGATTTAGTGACCTTTTGTCTATATTGCATAGTAATCATTGGGGGGGTGTAGGTATCATTTTGCTTAAGCGTCTTCTTTTAGTCTGCCTTCCATAAACATCTCAAATTCATAGATGTCACCAACAATACTAATTCTGTCTAAACATACTGGTTTGTTTTCCATATAGCAGACACGGGATATGTTTAACAAAGGGGGGGCTCCTACTTGGATACCAAGCATCTGAGCTTCAGTAAAATCAGCTACTTGAGCAGATATTTTGTTCTTAGCTGAATCAATACTTATGTTGTACCTATCCTCAAGAAATTGGTACAAAGACGTGAATTTATCCACGTAACCTTCCATGCCCGGCACCATCTCTGGTCTCAAGTAATTCTTCATTATTGCAACAGCTTTGCCATCTGCTTCTTGAACACGTTGTATGCGTACAAGTGATTCCTCCGGGTCTATTTCAAAGTCCAAGGCCTGGTTGGTTGAAGCACCCACCTTATCAATATACATATTTTTTGGCTTAACATCATAACCTTTCTTCCGTAAGGTCTCTGATATGGAAGTAACAAGGTTCAGATTCTGTTGTGTTTTGTAATCTAAGACCCTGGTTCCTTTACCTTGACGTATAACAACAAACTTATCTCTAGATAAGAGTTCAGTTGCTCGTCTAACGGTTGTACGACTGACGTCAAAGCGCTTCTCCAGCTCAGTTTCAGTGGGGGGGAGAAGTTCGCCAACACCAAACTCACCATCTATAATTTCTCGCTTCAATTGTTGAAATACCTTTTCATATGCAGGCATCTTAGCCATAATCTCATCTCCAAACTTAATAACATCATTACCTTTACACCATTGTAACATAAACTCATTTCTATGCAAGTAGAAATTCCTATATAATATAAGTAAAGGAGGCACTCCTATGGTTCACAAATCTATTAGAGAATTCTACCAAGACCTGGACCGTCGGTATTTCATGACCGACTACAAAGAATGCGCTCACATAGACCAAGCTTTCCCAATCGGCTACAACCAGACAATTTCTCAACCATCACTGGTGCTTTATATGACTGAGCTCCTAGACCTACAAGACCATCACAACGTTCTTGAGATTGGAACAGGGTCAGGCTATCAGACATGCCTTCTTGCAGAGTTCTCAGGACATGTTGTGACTGTGGAGCGTATTGAAGGACTTCATTTATTGGCAAAAAAAGAAATTAAGTGAATTAGGGTATAAGAATATTGATTACATCTTAGGTGATGGTACTTACGGACATGACGAAGGCGGCCCATATGACCGAATCATGGTCACAGCAGCCGCCAAGAAAGTGCCCGGTGAATTTATGGAGCAATTAAAGCCAAATGGCATTATGATGATTCCTATTGGCAACAAACACATTCAGAACCTTATTATGATTGAGAAAGACTATGAAGGTGAAATCAAAACAACCACCTTAGAATCCGTCCGTTTTGTACCTCTTGTAGGTAAGTTTGAAATATAATTAATGACACACAAGGTACTTATTGTCAAAGTCTGCCTTCATCTGCTCAAAGCTTTCAAAAACAATACCATTAATGCCTAGAGCTTTTGCACCTTCAATATTGTCGTAGGAATCATCGATAAAAAGACATTCTTCTGGCTTGTAGCCTAACTTCTCAATGGTGTGTTCATAAATCTTTGCTTCAGGTTTAATGGTCTTTATCTCGCAGGAATAGATTTCTGCGTCAAACTCATTCATCCAATCATATTTTTCTTTCAAATAAATCAAGGGTTCAAAGTTAATATTAGATAGAATGGCTATCTTAGACGCTTTTTTCTTCATTTCCTTGATGAAAGCTAGGGTGGATTCATTAATGCGTGTCCAACTCTTCACATCAAGTTCAATAAGCTTTCCAAGCATTGCATCATCTATTTTCACATTTAAGCTGTCACCAATCTGTTGCCAATACTCCATAGCATTCACTGTACCTCTGTCATATTCTTTTCGATAGTCAAAATATAAGGGTGTATACTCTTCATAGGCCACTTCTAACAAGCTGCAAATCTCTCTAACAACACTCTGATCTTGTGGGTGACCAATCACGCAACCAAAGTCAAAAATAAGGCATTTAATTTCTTTTTTTCATCCTCTTTTACCTCTTCCATTTATCAAAAGCAACTCTCTCTCAACATCTACATATTCTCTATACGCTCAAAATCTCTATAATCTCAACATACTATTTGTTGATGATCTTCTCACCGTCAAATACAAGAACGCCAAAAGCTTGTCCCATCTTATGGCCTTTTTCAAACCAGTCAATCATAGATTTTTGCAGTGTCGTTTCTCTAGGTAACAAACTCACATCTCCAGAATAATCAACGCCAAATATGCGCCACGCTTCACTGTTGGTTTCATTCACTTCATTATAGTTAATATCCCAATCATCTAAAAACTTAACAATATTAAGCCTAGAAGGGAATATTTTTCTATTGTCCTCGTACAAGAGCCAGGATTCACAGATACATATTAATGGTCCATCGCCTATCTCTTTTGAAAAGAATTCGTAAGCCCTCTTATAACTGTCATATCTAAGTTCTTCTGTAAGAGGTCCACTTGATGGTATATGAATGAAATAGACATCATCACCTTCTTTTATTGAAACCCCCCCATTCTTCTCATAAGACTCTTTTGGAAATTTCACTTTTTCAAATTCAAGCCTTCCCAATTTAACAATGTCTAACCTATAGAATATTGGGTACCAAGCAATAACGTGGTTACCCAAGACACCTTTGACCCATTGACACTCATATAACTTATATTTAATATCCATAATCGTTTCCCAAAATAAAGTCTCACCATAACCTTTTAGAATATATTCTTCAAGCATTCTCTCTGATGCGACTGTAAGGAAAACAAAGTTCACTGTGTACAAATCCACCTTGGACTTATCAGCTATAGCCTTAAGCAATGGCTCTATGGCCTCCACAGAAAAATCCGTTTCATAAAAAGTATCAATCACATGGACCAAGTCATAAGTGTGTTCATCTATAATTATTTCTCCTGAACTCGCCAAATACTTTACTTCATCTTCCTTTAACTCAAATCGATTCAATAAATCTAAATAAAACACTAACATAGGCACCTCCACCTCGATTTAATATCACACACATATCATACTATATTTCACTATTCCATTTCAATTAATGATAAACTATATAAAGGTATTTAAAAAGAAAAAAATAACTTTTTTTTGAAATAAATGCAATAAATATCCAAATAGGTCGTCTTATATATATCAAAGCAAAGAGGAGGTGCACGTTTGGTAAAAGATATACTAGAAGAATTCTTCGAAGAAAACTATAGCCAGTTCAAGTATTACTTGCGAAGTCGTTTCAACGAACTGAATGACTATGACGCAGAAGATATTATTCAACAAACAGTGATGCGCCTACTTTATAAGGGTGATGATGTGGTAAGCATTACCAACTTATCCGCTTATTTCTACACTTCTTTGCAAAATGGTGCCAAAGACCACTTCAAGAGAACTAACCGGTTGGTTCTAAAAGATGAGGACATTGATGGTCCTACGGCAACAGTTGAAGATGAAGTACTGGCCAGCGAGCTTAAGCAAATCATATGGCAGGCTATTATGAACCTAGATGACAAATCAAAGTTCATCTTCATTGAAACAGAGATCAAAGGCAGAAGTTATGAATCTATTATGGCTCAAACTGGCGCCAAACTTGGTACACTGCTTTCGCGCAAAAGCAGGGCCAAACTGAAACTACAAAAAGCACTCAGACACTATATAGGACGCTAATTTAGCGAATAACACAACCTTAGGAGGTTATATCATGGGTAAATATAAAAACGTAGACGATTATGCAAATCAAATGGAACATACAGCTAAGAACTTTTTGAAATTCGTATTCTTTGCAGTCATGGGTGTTGGCCTAGCCGCACTAATGGGCGTCGTAGTCAAATGGCTATGGAATGGTTTAGTTACAGACATCTTCGACCTTAGAGCCATCTCATATTGGGAGGGTGTTGGACTCTTCTTCCTAGCTAAGATTTTCTTTGGTTTTGGTGGCGGAGGCAGCAGCTCATCTAACAAAAAGAAAGATGAATCCGTCAGAGGCCTTGTAGGTCAAGAGATTCATGAGGCTATGCAAAAAGAATTCCGTAGCGAATATTACACCAAGTTCCCAGAAGCATCGGCTGACCAAGAGGCAGATAATGAAGAGACAACTACCGCAGAGGCTGATTTATCCCCCCCTGCTGAAGCTAGAACTCACAACCAAGAAGAGGAAGACCTTTATGATCAGTGGTGGGCTTCTCAAGGTGAGAAACAGTTTGAGGATTTCTTGAAGAACAAATAACAAACCATTTGGAACACAATGAAGGCCTTAGACATCATTATTGTCTAGGGCCTTATTAATTGGTCTTAATTCTATTCACATTGGCTATGTCAATTCTATAGGTCATCAAGTCCTTCTAGCCACACCAGGTACTCACTACTTAATTCATTTTTGGTCAAACCAAGTACCGTCTGTATGACCTCACCTGTCGTCCTTTGGTTGTTGGATTCAAAACTTGAGTTAAGGGTACTGTCATGGAATGGCTTCTTGCCCGTTTCATAGAATAAATCCATAAGTGTGTCATGGCCATATATTTCCGCAATAAACCTTACATACATATAACTAGTAGCATAATAATCATTAATTTGTTTAGACGTTAAATCAGATCCAAGGTTAATACCTTCAAGCTCACTTAGGGTCTTTGATACACCATCCTTTGTCAGATTAGAAAGAACTCTTGAATGGCTATGGTCATAATGGGCAACACCATCATACATGGCAATCCCTTCAAGAATCCACACAGCAAGATTGTTATTACAGATATTAATAGTAATATGATGAACCAATTCATGTTGTACCACCCCCCTGGATAATTCTTATAATCCTCCGGGTGACCCGTAAACAGTTTAAGAGATTCATCTGGTTCAGACCAGCCTGTAAACAACCAGGGATTGGTTGGAATGGTCCTTTGTCTAAGCATTTCCCTATCATGAAATAACTTCATCTCATAATTGTCATGGGGGGGCTTACGTTCATACAGGACATCCAGATTCTCATAAGCCATATCAAGCATGGCAACAAACTCATCTAACCTAGGCTCACCCTCCATATATTTGACCACAAATCTATCAGTCACGTACTCTTCAAAAGCATACCCACAATCTTTCCATTGTCCTTCTTCATATTTGAATAACAATGGGTATTCAAAATCAAAGTCTTCATTGCTTTCATGTTCTTGTCTTATGGTTGCAATAATTTCAAACCCTGCCTCGCCGAATCTAATCTCTAAGACATCAAAGGATAAGTCCCTTATAACAGGATTACTCATCTCCATGAACCACCGTTCCTGTTCATTGAAATAATAAACATTGCTTTTAGTCACAGTTGCCATATAAGCATCATAATCATCTTCTTCTATAGCTTTCAACTTCACATCCATGATTTCTTCTACAATCTTTTTGCCTCTTTTTCAGACATCTCAATTGCACTCAACCCAGTTGAATTATTCATTGTTGAATCTGTTGATGAATCAGTTAATGTAGTAGCTGAACATCCTGGCAAGAGCGTCAGAACCAATACGACAAAACTGGTTATACTAACTTTTAATAGTTTCATCATGATTTCTCTATAGCGCAATACGAACACCTCCATATTCCCCCCCTATACAAAGTATACTACAATGAATTTATAATTTCTTTTATTTGATACCAGCAATCTCTTCCATATCAATTCGCATATAAAGGCCATCATGGTCATAGTCATCACTGTTTGCTGGTACAAAATATATGTCTAGATATTTGTCTGTATCTGAACCTCCACGTTTTGAATTAATGTAGATATATGAGCCTCTGATAGCATCCTTATCTATGTCAAGCCAGTGGGTTTCCTTAGTTTGAACATTGATAATTGCAGCCCTTTCATACGCTGCCCCCCCTACCATATACATCTTACCATCATACTCGAAGAAGCGAAGCCAATTAAAGAAACCACTGATATAATCCGTCTCTTCCTTAACCAGCTTATCTATTGATCCGCTATAATAATCAAACGTAGCATTCCATCGCTTGATACCACTTTCAATATTGGCGCGGCTCATCATATGAATGTCACCTTCATTATCAAGATGAAAACCGACTTGTTCCATTAATTGAGGGCGTTCTTTGGCAATCTCAAGATCCGAATAATCAACAGTCTTAAGTTCCCTGCCATCTTCGTAGTATCTAACATACTGATAAAAACACGGATAATCAAACTGAGTCATCTCCATATAACACTCATCCTGAACAGAGAACGCTCTAACATCATCCATTCCGTTAATAATCATATAGGGGGGGTAATAATTGTCTTCACCAAGGTGCTCAGCTAATCTTTGACTTGTCCACTCCATACTGGATGCCTCTCGAACATAAGCAGTCATGGTATGATTTAAGGCCTCATTTTCCCAGTAATTGATACCAAATCCAACAACCAAATTATCTTCATCATCAATTGCCATGCTAAAGCGCATATTGGCCGTCTCTTGGCTACCATCATTTTTAACAACAACTTCTTCATGGCGTTGGTAGCTACCATCCTCCTTAAAGGTATATGTATAGAGCACCAGTCTACCAAAAGAACCGTTATCCTCAGATGACGTTGGTTCAAAGACACAAACAAGTAAGCGACCTTTGCTGTCAATAGATAAGGCTGCCGTTCTGGATGAATAGTGACTGTCAAAGTGGTCAACGTTAAGGTTCTCATCAATTCTGAGCATAACAATTTCAGATGGGTTATTCTTGTTTGGTTCACCATCTTCCAAATTCTCATTATTGATATAATAGGTGTAAACCATCTCACCATGGCGCACCAACTTAACCTGATTGTAACCCCCCCACCAGGTGCCGTTTGTGTGATGATATGTACTTCTTGGTAATGTTACTGATTCGTAGTTGATACTGCTCTTACACGCAGATAACAAGACCATCACCAGGCCTAAAACAAAAATAGTTTTTCTCATTCTATAGATTCTCTTTCCATCGACTTACTTTCCAATCAGTTTATTATCCTCTCTGCAACTTCAGCCAAACCTTTTTCAAGTGTCATATGGCTGATCATCACTTCAGGGACTATACCCACGTCAGATATGTTTTGTTCCCGTACGTTCCAATAGTGATTGACGATAAACATGGCATTTTCTCTTATTGGGTCATCATAAACAATCTGTCCTACACCTTTACCATGACTTTGCTCACCAATAATGGTGACATTGTGAGATAAGTGTTAAGGCCAAGGGCCAACAACTCTGAAGCACTAGCACTGTTGCCATTTATGAGTACATAGATATTTTTGAACTTAACCATGGATTCGCTTGTAAAATAGGGGGGGTATGTATAACCCATTCGATCAATTAGTGTAAATGCTGTGTAATGAGGCAATAAAGTATCAAGCATCACATAAGCACTATCTGTAATGCCTCCAGCATTATCAATTACGTTAATAATTAACGTCTTCTCTTCTGGACTCTCTATCTCATCGATATATTCTACAAAATGATGGTCTGTATCTTCACCAAAGAATATGACATTGGCAAGAACCGTATTCTCATCAATCACCTCAAAATCTATGCTGCCTTCTTCCTCTTCAATCATGTAAGAATACCAGTCCTTGTTTATGTAAAAGGAATAGGGGGGGTCGTCTTCATTAATAAGAGAGTAAAATAGAGTGCTAGCATCTTCTTCGTCTATCTCTTCACTTACAGTATTGCTCCCTTCATACATGCCACCTTGCCCATATAGATAGTACTCGTCAACAAATTGTCTAATAACATTGGCGTGGCCACTTTCTCTAAGCTTAATGTTGTCTGCCAGTGATATGGCATCTTCATTCTCCTGATTAAGAGCCACACTTTGTTCAAGGAAATCCTGAGCTTCATCATAGTCACCAAGATAATAGGCATTCTCAGCCATCATGTATAGCAAGTAGTCACTCTCTGGAACAAGGTCAATGGCTCTTTGAATGTACTTACTAGAGTTCTCATAATCATGTCTTTCTTGATAGGCATAGCCTAGAATCCAATTAATGTCATAGGAATCCGGAAAAACCTTAAGAGACTCAAGACCAAACTCAATACACTTCATATAACGGTGGTCTAAGTAATAGGCATACATTTTGTTAGAACGGTATGTATCATAGAATCCCTCGCTTACTTCTATAGCTTGGTCATAAAAAGTGGTGGCCTCAAGGTACTTTGTCTCATCCATATAAAGGTTACCCATGTTGTAATAATTGTCGCTAGTTGGTTCTAAGTCGATGGCCATTTGAGCATGCTCCAAAGCTAATTCCATCTGCTCATTATAAGAATAGACCTGGGATATTAAGCTATGTGCCTCACCTGAATCCTCATACTTTTCAATGGCTATCTTGTATTCCTCAATGGCTTTATTCAAAGAACCAATATCATAGTAATAGTTCCCTGTGTTTAACCAACTCTCAAGCTCATCTGGAAAAGACGCCTTCACATCCGCATAGAAAGCCAATATATTTTTCTCACTATCAAGGTATTCAAGCAGTGCACCTTTGTAATCATAAGCATCAAAAAAACTCTGGATGTTCTTCGATAACCTCATCTGCATAACTATTGGCTTTCAGTAAGTCTTCATTCAAATAATAACAAGTAATCAACATTAACTTAATGTCATAGTCATCACCTTCATAGCCCAGATATGTTTCATAATTCTGTATTGCTTTGTCGTACTCATACATCTCATAATAAACATCTCCCATTGATGCATAAACATAGGATAAATCTTGATCTAAGACTTTTGCTTGCTGATATTTTGTAAGAGCTTCGTCATACATGCCCATACCATAATAGCTATGCCCATAATTCAAATAATGCATTGCACTCTCTGGGTCTATGTCATTTGCTTTCTCAATATACTCTATGGCTTTTTCATACTGGCCCATCTCATTGTGGACGTAACACATATTGTTGTAGTAAACATCTTTATCAAGACCCTCCTTTAAAGCTCTGTCGTAAGCTTCAATAGCCTCTTGGAATTCTCCAACATCTGTATGTTCAAGTCCCTTGGCATTCCATTCTTCCGCCAATGAACTTGGTGACTCCATTGCCCTTTCAATTTCGTCAAGTATTTCAGCGCAGCCTCCTAATAAAGCTGACGCAAGTAACAAACTCAACACAATCAAACATAATTTCACCTTACTCATTTTCATCATAATTACGCTCCTCATTGTCCCTCATTTAATCCCATTTAATCTCTTCTATATCAATCTGTACTCAATCAAGTAATCATTATATTATGCGGTAAATTGAAACAACCCAAGAACTGTCATAAGAACAAAACCTAGCAAATAACCATATGCCATGGACTTTCTACCATCTATTTTCTCAAGGTCCTTTGACATGGCTTTGATAATCTTGTGGGTCAATATTAGATTGAATCCTGTGCTGACACGAATGGAAAATCTGGCAAGCCCAGCTCTAGGTTCTTTGACAAAGAGCTTGTAACCCATCTTTTTACTTTCAAACATTGCATTATAGTTATCCTTCTTTAGTAACTTTCTAATGACCATATCCACCTGGGATTTATTGGATGCATTAACAATGATGTCTACACCATAAAATACACGCTTGGCCATAAATGCCACAAATACTGCAACCGTTAAAACAATCATAGCTGAACTGGTTGTATCTCCTGTATTAAATGAACTTGAGAAAATACCAGCCAAGAAAAGTCCGTACATCTCATTCATTAAACTGTAGCCGGAATGTTTACTTTTACCTTTGAATCTAATAAAGTCAATAAGGCAGACCACACCATAACTAATTATTATTACACCTGAAAAAATCTCTTGAACACTCATCGTTTCCTCCTCGTATAACCATTATGTTTACGGTAAGTTGTTGGTGACATACCGGTTCTTTTACTAAATACTTTTGAAAAATATAAATGATCCGCATAACCTAAGTGCTCTGCCACTTCCGATATGGTTAAGTCTTCAGTTAATAGCATTACCTGGGCTTTTTGAATCAATTTATCAAGTATGACTTCTTTTAGTGTTGTTCCTGCCTTACTTCTGTAGTATCTAGATAAGGCTGCATTGGTCATGCCAAGATTTTTGGCAATCCAAGACACTTTAAGCTCTGCGCTAAGATGACGTCTAACTAAGTCACTTATCTGAGTCATAAGCTTTTCTTGGTTAATGTTCATGTCATAATCATTTTGATTGATAGCCATATCAATAAAATCAAATATCAAGCCATCACACTTTTGTTTCATCTTGTAATAGAGATTCTTTGACTCAGTCTCTAGTCCCTCTGAAAAATTCCTAAAGTCTTTAACATGTATTGGGCACTCTAATACATCCACCACTTGACCAAAAATATCTTCTGAATAATCTCTCTCCACCATAAAATGAATAAATATTTTCTCCAAAAAAATAGGACTGGCCGTATCAAAATCGTAGCCCGCTGGAATGAAATAAGCATTACCTGGCTTTAGATGTATCTCTTCCTTGTCATTGCTAATAACCCCCCCTTCTCCATCAAGGATTATGTATAAACGGTTATAAGGTGCCTTAAGACTTTTGAATTGCCATTCATCCCCCCCCTTAAGTGTACCAAATTCAACATATTTAATTCGCAGTGATTGACAAAAATTTCCAAATTCATCAAAGTACTTAACACTCATGAGTTCTCCAACTCCCTTTTTCCTAAAGACATACTTATATCTGTCTTCTCAATTTTATCACTACGGTGAAATTTTTTTCCATATTTATATCAGATTTTTCCATTGGTTGTAAAACCATACCGTGATAATCTTAAAATATTAATTATGACATTCAGAGTAAAAGAATATTTTGGTCAATAAAAAAACACTGGCATCACGAAAGGAGCACCTATGCAACCCTTAGCTTTTAGACAGATTCACCTTGATTTTCACACTTCAGAGAAGATAGGCGATATCGGCACCAACTTCGATAAAACTCAGTTCCAAGATATGCTCAAACTGGGACATGTTAATTCAATTACCGTCTTCTCCAAATGCCATCATGGATGGGCTTATCACCCTTCAACTGCCAATGAAATCCACCCTGAGCTAGAATTCGACTTACTTAAGGCACAGATAGACGCGGCTCATGAGATTGGTGTCAGAACACCAGTTTATCTCTCTGCAGGATTAGACCAAAAAAAATCGCACGACTACACCCAGAATGGTTATTCCGTAACAAAAATGAGTCCACTGCTTGGGCAAGTGACTTTAACCAACCCTACTATCACCTCTTTTGTTTTAACACACCATACCTTGACATATTGTTAGAACAGATTGAAGAAGTAGTAAAGAATTATGATGCAGATGGTATTTTTCTTGATATCGTCAGACCAAAAGCTTGCTATTGTCAAAACTGTGTTAGGGCAATTCTTACAGAAGGCAATGACCCTTATGATGAAGTCACTGCCAAAGAATATGGCGAAAGGCTTTATGAAACATATACTAGTAAAGTGAGAGCATCCATTGATAAATACAAGCCTGGACTTCCTGTTTTTCATAATGGTGGACACATTGCCAAAGGACGTTCTGACCTTGCACACATGAACACTCACCTTGAACTTGAATCACTTCCTACAGGCGGTTGGGGGGGTTATGACCACTTCCCAATGTCTGCCAAATATGTTATTAATGATGGCATGGATTTCCTAGGTATGACAGGTAAATTCCACACCACTTGGGGGGGTGAATTCGGTGGCTTCAAACATCCAAACGCCCTGATCTATGAAACATCAATGTCTATAGCAATGGGGGGGGCTAAATGCTCTATAGGTGACCAACTACACCCACTTGGTAAGATGGACCCTGTTACATATGAAGTGATTGGCAAGGCTTACAGTCAAGTCGAGGCCAAAGAAGCTTGGTGTACAGATGTTGAGAACATTGCAGATGTCGCTATATTGTCTGCAGAATCTATTGATCTTGACAACCACGATGGTCATGAATCTTATTATGGAATGGACGTTGGTGCCAACAGAATGTTGCTCCAAACCCACCATCTCTACGACATTGTAGATGACACAATGGATTTCACTAAATATAAGGTCCTCATCCTTGCTGATAGCATTAGACTTGATGAGAAGTTGCTTAAGAAGGTTAACAATTATATCAATAGTGGCGGTAAAGTACTTGCATCGGGTGCATCCGGTTTAGCCAAAGATTCTGATGAATTTGTCTTAGATTTAGGTGTTAACTACGTAAGTCAAAATAAGATTACGCCAAACTATATAAAAACAGATAATAGCAGCCGACATGAATCATCTACATCAATGGTTATGTACAGTCCATCCATCATCACAGAGCTAACAGATGGTGTTGAACTTGGCCAGATGGAGAATTCTTACTTTAACAGAGAAACATTCACCTTCTGCTCACATCAACATGCACCAAGCACTGAAGAAGGTATAGCCCCCCCAGGATTGGTGGCAACAGACAAGACTGTTTATATCCCTTGGAACGTTTTTAGCGAATACGCTGAAGTGGCTTCACTTCATCTTCGAGACATTGTTAGTGATGCCATCGACAAATTACTGGCTGAGGATAAAACTCTAGAGACAGACATTCCAACTCAGGGTATTGTCACTTATATGAAGCAGGAAAGTGAAAACCGCCATGTTCTGCATTTACTTTATGGCTCACCTGTCCTAAGGGGGGGTAATAGTAAGATGACTAAGAAACCTATTGAAGTCATCGAAGACTTAGTACCACTTTACGAAACAAGTGTTTCACTAAAAGTTAAAGGTCCAGTCAATAAAGTATACTTAGCACCACAAATGGATACGATTGAGTGGACACAGGAAGAGGATATTATTACCTTTACTGTAGATAAGTTTACTTGTCATCAAATGGTTGTTGTTGAATAGAACATCTTTATAATTCAGATTCTCTACATGCAAAAAGTGGAAAACAATTGTGATGAACTCACAATGTTTTCCACTTTATTTTTTTTATCTAGTAATAATTCAATTCACTCTTAATTCTAAAACAACTTAAGACTTAAGTATTTGCATTGCCTTGTCATTGCCAACATCAATCATATAAGGAATCTTGGTAATAGATGCTGTTTCTTCATTAGCCGCGAACAAATCATCTCTTGAGATATCATTCACATCAAATCTTCTTGCACCAGCAAGTAGTTGCTGAAGACCAGCTGATAACTTGTCTGCTAATGTCCATATACCAATAGCACCATATGGAATGTTCTTCATTTCCTCTTTACCAACCTTTTTCTGAACATCATAGTAGCTGGCAAATAGAGACTCAACACTTGATCCAATCTGTTTTTCCATCCATGCTGGTAACTTATCCCAATTACCATTAACACCAGCTTTGCGTTCTGGATGTAATACTCCTTCAATATTGGCACCAACATAAGCTGGTATCATTGTTGCTCTACCCATACAAACTAATTTGGTAAATGAACCACCAAGGGCTAAAGCTTTGAAGATATGATCTTCTCTTGCAAGACCACCAGCAAATGACAATTCAACACACTTACCATATTTTTCTTTAAGAACCGTAGCATACTCATAAGCCTTAGCATGTAGATGTAAGGAAGGGACTCCCCCCCAACTTTCCATCATATTCCAAGGACTCATACCTGTACCACCACCTGAACCATCAATGGTCAGTAGGTCTAAGTTGGTCTCAGTAGCAAGCTTCATAGCAGAAGCCAAACCTTCCATACCATAAGACCCTGTCTTCAACGTGATACGTTTATAACCTAAGCTTCTTAAGCCTTCAACTGCTTGTTTGAAATTCTCTTGAATCTCATCAAAATTATTAAGGTCAGTATAACCAAGACGACTATGTCTTGCAAATGACTTAATAGATCCATTGTTATAACCTTCAATAACTTCTGCTGCATAAGGGTTAGGGTCAACAACATAACCTCTGTCTTTTAGGAATTGAGCATACTCAAGAGATGTTACTTGTATCTCGCCACCGATATCTTTGGCGCCTTGTCCCCCCCATTTAAGTTCCATAATTACTTTGTCGCCGTATTTGTTTATAACATACTCTGCTACACCATTTCTTGTATCTTCAACATTCATCTGTACAATGATAGCGCCGTAGCCATCGTAGTATCTTAGGAATGTTTCGATTCGTCGGTCTAGCTCTGGCGCTTTAACAACTTTGCCGTTCTCAAGAACTGCCTCTTTGTCAACACCTACCACATTCTCACCAACTACAATAGGGAATCCAACAAGTGCTGCACCTACTGCAAATGAATCCCAGTATTTTGCTGCAATGAATGTAGAACCAAGGGCACCTGTCATCAGCGGAATCCTTGATTTTGTTTTGATTTCATTACCAAACTCAGTTTCTAGTGAAACATTTGGAAAAATACAATCATCAGCAGAATTAGACAATCCAGGAGCCAGCCCACCAGCACCATAATGATAGCCTTGAATTCTTAAGTTGTTATAACACGCGCCAACGTGGTTTACATTAGCACTACCCGCAGTAACAACACCAAAGTCTCTTGGATACAATAATTTTCTACCAACTAAACTTGACTTGAAAGTTTCACATCTTCCAGCACAGTCCGCTCTACATAGCGTACATAGTCCTGATTCACATGCTTCACCTCGATTGACAGTTCCCAACACATCATTCGTTCTTGAATACATAATTACCCTCCTATAGATTATAGTACGATTCACTTCATCCTATTAAAGTGTTATATTCATTTTATCATTTAATCGTGTACTATAGAAATACTATTAGTTAGGTATTTAGTCACGCCCTCACTGGGTACAATGGTAAGAAAAAAAGACCGATTCCCATCGATCTTGACATATTTATGTCTATTATGAGTCCTTAATCAGATAACCTTTGACCATTTTTTTTCAACTTCGCCTCTGTATAAAACCCAGTATATTTTATCTTCTTGCCTTATGAGTAAGGCTTCTTGATTGGGAAATACATAATACGCATCATCAAATATACCCTCCAACTCATATGCTTTCTCTATGTAATCATATTCCGTTATATGTTCAAATGCTGCAAATCGATAAGATATTTTTTTTCTTTTTCTTCTTTCAGCATTTCTTCAAATATGAACTTTGCTACACCTTCATTAATTACTTCCATGTAATGAATCGATGTAGCCTTATTTTCATCAAACAACTCTGGAGAATCGTCATAGAATTCAAAACTAACTGGAACAAGAATACTCCGTTCTTGTCTCCTAATCACCATCATCTCATCATCGTAATGGATGTGATTGGCCTGTGGCAAAAGATTATACGCTCCAATATCACTTTCAATATGACTTGGGGGGGCAATTATCCCTCCAATTCCATAAGCAGACATATTAACACCAATCGAAAATAACATTGTTGCTGCAAAAATCATTAATGTATAAGCAATTGAAACAAAAGGTTCTTTGATTCCATAGATGTATGTAATACACACACTAAGTGTAATGGTCAGTGCCGGAAATACAGATATGCCTATAATAATTGGAATGACAAATGTATCTCTTGATAGCGACATCTCCACAATCATCATGTAACTGCTGATTAGTAATAGACCAATGAGAATTATCGAAATCCATCGCCAAAATTTCATATAGCCATTTGGCGTTGACTGAAGAAGTTTGCCTTCTTTTATAGTATTTTTGTTCTTTAAATACCAAATGATATCTGGGCTTAAGCTAAATATAAAATAAGTGGCGACGATAAGAAATATTGATTTTGATAATAATCTTGTATTTCTCATATAATCACTAACGCTAATCATTGATAGGTCAAATAGCGCCAAAGTGGTATAAATAATTGCACTGAACAACAATGCAAAGAAGACTTTTTTTAGAACATGCAGTGTCGCTTCGTAGCGTTCTTTTTCACTATCAAATACTGGGTCAACTACTTTACCTTTAGGTTTAGAGAAATAAAACAATGAGCGTTGACGTTGAATCATTGACCATCCTTTGTCCTCTGCTGATTGTACAAATGCTTCTTCAATTCTCAGGTTAGGTGATTCCCAAAGTGATGTTGGTTGATAGACAGCAACATAATACTCTAGATCCTGAGGCTCACTCTTTTCAAAAATTGAAAATATGCCACCTGTTTTTTTTGAGAATCAAGCCTTGTCTTGCCATTGATTCATAATATGTTTCCATGTGTGTATAACCTGTCATACTAAACAGATGAAATCTTATACTCATACTATACCTCAATTTTTATGTCTTTTTTTTATTGCTTCATTTTCAACGACATAATAAATTTGCTCCTCGTACTTCTTACTCTTTGCAATGATATTACCTGGAAAACTTGAACGCTGAGAATTAAATCCTTTTACAGCATTATTATAAAAACGCCTTGCAGCAGACAGATTTTCTTCTACATCATTAATGCTTTGACTTAACATCATATGGCCCTTGTGATTCAGGTCATTGCTATTTGAAATATGCTCAATCACTGACTGTCTGGTCTCTTGATACCAACGTTCATAATCACTCTGTGCTTTTGATTGACCAAATAGCCCATTTTTTGTTACGGTTTTCTCTTCTGCGAATTCAATCAACCTCTTATCGGATGTATCTCTTTTATCAATATCACTTCGAATCGTATCTATTAACTTCACCAACACATCATGTCTTTTTTTGAAAACCGTCTTCAATATTTCCTTTCGCCCTTTCTACTTCATGGTATGCGGATGTTAACATCAACTCACTTCCCCCCCATAGAATTAGGATTAAGCCAACAAGAAAGATTCCCAACATCAGAGTTATATTACCTGTGAAATAATAAAACAAATAGCTTCCAATGAACAATAAAATAAAAAATATCATGCGTCAAGTTCCTCCCTATTCCATAGATTAGATTGTAAATTTAACTCCTCAATAAATTGCTCCACTAAGTCAAATGTATTTCGGTGTATATCGCTCACTTCATTCATATCTATTTTTTTTGATACCTTAGGTTCAATGGTGGAACCTTTAACGCTAATAGCAATGAACACCTTACCTTCTTTAAATAAAAAGGCCACTTTACCTGGTAACGCTTCTTGAACATCTATCATTCTTGCCATCAAATTTAATGTTAAGATATACCTTGCCTCAACCGGATCATCACAATAACTTCTATAAGCTTTATCAAACTCCTTAGCGTCTGTTTCAATCTTTTTGGGTACCTTAAGAACATCACCAAAGTCTTTTGTCAAGGGTGGATGCACATGAATATCTGTAGATGTATATTTAGGGTAATCAAACTCGAAGAAATATCCTTTAAAAATTGTTTTTGGGAGTCTTGCAGCCATATTATTGTTTTTTGTCGTTTCAACATGACAAAATCTGAAGCTAACATCATCAACTCTTCCACTCATCAAGTTACTCGTATTCATAAAACTTTTTCGGTCAATGAGATACGTGTCTAGAATAATATCTGTATCTATTCCATCCTCTGGTTGATAAGACCAACTTGGTCGAATTGTATTGACTATTTCGTTGGTGATGTACCTGTTATAGCCAAGAATATAATTGCCTTTCCTGTTTTTATATGCTGTATACAAAAACAATACAATGGGTAACGACAAATAACGCATTACTCGACTTGGAACGCCATAAGTCTTATTGATATAAATGGCTATTGGTAAATAGATAATCAGAAACAAAATAATTGAAACCCACTTAAACCTTAATGCTCTTCCTCTTAAAAACTGTACAACTTCTAATTGTGTCATACTCTCCTCCATATAATCTTATTGTTATAGTATATAGTGTCCCCCCCACACTATATACTATTCTACGCTAAGTTATATGTTATTTCAAGATGGAGATTATCTCACCAATATTCTCACATACATAGTCAGCCCCCCCTACTTCTGATAGCTGCGCTTTAGTGAAGCTTGTGCTAATGCCTATGCTTTTTGAGCCTGCAGCAGTAGCAGCTTGTATGCCATTAAGGGCGTCTTCCACAACAATACAATCTTTGTTATCTATGCCTAATCTCTTAGCTGCCAGCAAATAAATGTCTGGTGCTGGTTTCTTGTTAACAACATCTTCGCCACCCAGGATTGTTTCAAAATACGTTCTAGGTATCCCTGCCACTCTAAGATTGGACTCAATCTTGATGTGGTCAGCACTGCTTGCAAGTGCTAGCTTATAACCTCTATCTCTTAAACTTTCAAGGACGTCTTTGACACCCTCATAGAGTTTTAGATTGTCATCCACAATCTCTGTGTATATTTCATAAACACGGTCTTTCATCTCAAGTTTATACTCAACACCATATTTCTTTGCAACGCCACCAATGTAGTTGTCTTCACCTGCGCCGACAAAAGGAATGAAATCCTCTGGTTTGGCATTAACACCATATTCTGATAGTCCTTTGATGGCTGCCGCTTCAATTACTGGCTCTGAATCCACTAATACACCATCCATGTCAAATAGTATCCCTTTACTCATAACTTGCCTCCGTTTATTCCGTTTTCTCATGCTGTTAATTGTTATTATTCATATTCCTTAATTGATAGTTCCTATTGTATTATTCCATCAAGTTCTTATAGGACTTAATGGCTCCATCCAGTTGACCTCTTGCCCACTTTTCAACACCTGGGTCTTGGTATTGTCTGTAAGGGCATTCAACTACAATGAGTAGATACAGGTAAACTCTGTACAAGCTACATCGTTTCATTTCTGGCTCATTTATTAAGTCTTTACCAAGAAAAGACTTAATAAAAGTCCCATTCTCTTCTAACAAGCCACAAACAATCTCCATAAGTGGATCACCATATATGGCTCTTTCAAAATCGATAATACCAGTAATCATTGCAGTACCTTTATCCACATCATAATCTACAAACACATTACCTTCCCACAGGTCTTTGTGGACGAGTGAAGGCTCATTCACTTCATCTAGTAATTCCTTGTTCTTTGAAACCATTTCCACAAATGTCTCAGGTGTCAATGGCAACTTAACACCTGCATCGTTTGCATCTTCGAGTAGTTCCCAAACCATACTTTCAAAACACTCGGACCAAGTCAAGTAGCCACTATCTTGCTCTATGACATTACCAAAGTATTGAGCTCTTATGTCATTAGTTGATTTAACATAGTTGCCCAGTGTGTCTGATATAGCAATTAATTGTTCATCACTTAGATGGTCCTTAACCTTGTTCAGTGGCTCACCCTCAAGAAATTCCATAACAAAATACTCGTTCTCTATAACTTCATCTGATGTATCATAATGTATAACCTCAGGTACTGGTACGGTGCCAAGTGCTTTAATTTTCCTCAGGACTGCCACTTCTGCCGCCATAAGGTTCTTCTCATACCTCATTACTTTGACATCTTTACCTGGTGCTACTTTGATAACACCCTTACGTCCATCTATTAACTCTACAAGATAGCCCGTATTGAAGTAACCATCTGTTAACTCTTCTACCTTGGTTAGGATGATTTTTTTTCCAAAGGCTCTCTGAGTCATTAGAAAAACCTGTTCTTCACTAATCTGCGCTTTGGTTATGCTATCCATCGCTATTCTCCATTCTCTCACTTACAATTCTTAAAACATATAAAAATCGGCGCATTTTACTTTAATAACCAATCATAATTTTACCTATCCCAATCTTATGCGAAAGGTCACAAAAAGGCAAGATAATATGCACAAGAAGAGAGGCTTTGCTTGAAAACAAAAAAAGTCACTTGATATCCTAAGATAATCAAGTGACTTTATCCGATAAACAGGAATAACCAATCTAGTACTTGGTCACTCCTAGTGATGAATATGTACATCTGTCAACATGGACTCCAATATGTTATAAGTCCTCTGAACGGATGATATGGATACAGATTCATTGATTGTGTGAGCGCTGTGTATATCTGGGCTGATTGTAATGGCATTGCCCATACTCATAGTACTTGTTAGTACAGCAGTCTCTGTCACACCATGTCTGAATGTCACATAACGGTTCAAATCCGACTGCATATTATAAGCTTCAGTGGTCACTTCAACAAACTTGGATTCTGAAGCAGGCTGCCATACAGCATGTTATGTTCAACAATCACTTCACCGCCAAGTAACTCACCAAGATAGTACAATCTATCACAATAATTCTTGCCAAGAGACTGATGACTATATCTCGTCATATTACCCGCCGTAACTCTATTATCTTCTGTAACTAGACTATAGAGTGTATTAGACACTATTGGCGTCAAGGCTATAAGGGCCATGATTTTGTCATAATCCTCACTGCCAAAACATCGTTCATCAATGATACCTTGTTCGATATCCATGGTGGCTGTGTCCAAGTTGCATTCTTCACACTTAATACTACCAAACATATCCATTAGTTTTGACATAGTTAGTTCTGGTGTTGATGAGACAATGACTGCTTCAGCAGAAGTTGGTATAAGATTAAAATGTTGGTCCGACCGAAGATCAACCAAGACCGACTCATCTTTAACTTCTGTTAGAAGTCTTCCTAGAATCTTAATGGCATTACACCCTGTAACATTGTCAACTTTGACATGGAGAGATTCACCTTGAATGACAAGGTCTTTTTCTATAGGCAACCTTACATGACTTACCATGATACCAGCATTACCGCTAAGCTTGATACCATCTTCATCGTAGTCAAGCTTAATGTGACGCCTGTGTTTCATATGACCTTTTTCAAATCCTTGATTCTTATCAAAGCTCTTGCCTTCGACCGCGCTAAAACATAACTCTAGCTCAGGATGACTTAGCTCATTATCCCTAAAGAGGGCCATCATCATAGCTACACCTATGCCATCGTCAGCGCCAAGTGTTGTACCATTTGCCCACAGTTCATCACCATCAACCATCAGTTCAATGCCATCCTCTTCAAACTCATTGTCAGACTCATCTGTTTTGACGCCTAACATATACATATGCGCTTGAACTGTCACAGGCATATCTTTTTCACGTCCAGGAGATGCTGGTAACCATATCAATACATTATGATGACTATCAATATGACACGCCATTCCATGTGACTTTGCCTCTATATAAATATATTCTGCAACCTTCTTCAGGTTATCATCACCTCTCGGTATTCTCGATATTTCTTCAAATGCATGCCATACTTGGGTAGGTTCAAGATGGTTCATAATCATAATTATTCTCTCCTTTCTACATATTGAAAAAGCTACGCCTCACATGCTTGCAATTGTAACTGCAAGAATGCAAAAAGGTAGACATATTCTGCCTACCTTCGTTGTCTATATACGATATTCGCTTACTTATATTATACGCCTCTAGAACTTGAGGTGCAAATAAAAAAAACGGATTCATCCTAACTATTTTGCCCAAGCTTTGACCCTAGCCTTAACCAATTCACTGAAGTTTACACCCATGGACTCAGCACCTGCTTCCACTAATTCCTCTTGCATCTTCGCCCAGTGCGTATCAAATTCTTCTGGCTTTGAAACAATGGCCATAATAAGATAGTCTTTGACGATTTTGTCACACTCAGTCAATGTTGTGGCTATGCCACTTTCTTCTGGCATTGGGATATTCCATGCAACACCCCCCCAGTCAGAATCTTCCAACTCATCGGCTGATGGGTATAACTCTGACCAAGTCTGAACACCATAACCTTCAAGAACTTCTTTTTCAATATCACTCAGTCCTTCGAACAATAGTTTATTGGTTTCAGTGGATATATAATTGCCTGTGCTATCAACGACCCTGGCACCCCCCCATCTTGGGAAGGGGGGGTACATATAATTACCTACACCAGTGCGGTCACCATAATCGATATCACTTCTTCTTAGAGACAGCTCCTCTTCTGGTATGTAGCGGGTACCATCCTCAAGAACTTCGTAATTAAGACCTTCAATCCCCCCCCAGCTACGCAGGACCTGTCCTTCTTCACTGGCCATGTAATCAAGAAACTTTATGGCTTTGACAGGGTCCTCACAATTGACCGATATGCCAATGCCATAACCTCCAAGATAACCTGTATTTCTGTAGTCTGCTGCCTTGGTTGAACCATCTAACTGAACTGGGTACAGGCCATATGTTCTTTCATACATATCACTTGCCCTAAGAATCAACTGTGCACTGTCGTATTGCCATTTGGCGTCAATCAATCCAAGAACTCGTCCAGAGGCAATCTTTGTCTTATAGGCATCAATCTTTTGGACAAAGCTATCTGGATCAATAAGCCTATGTCATACATATGGTTTAGCCATCTGAAATATTCCTTCTCATCATCGAGTAAAAATCTATAGGTAGCTTGATAAGTCTCTGGATCAATATACCACTGACCATCATCTGGTTTACCTGTTGCAAAAGCGCCACCATTGCCAATCGTGACTACCCATCGCCAGTCATCTGCAAGTAGCGTAATCCCAATAGTCGGTAATCCATTAATCTCAGGGTATTTCTCTATATAGGCCTTAATGGCTGCCTCATAATCATAAATGGTTTCCATCTTTGGATAGCCAAGTTCCTTGACCACCGCATGTTGAAGTTCAAAGCCTGCATTTGGATACCAATTCACATTGTCTACTGGAGTTGATGGTAGTACATAGATTGCCGGATTGTCCTCACTATATCTAAGCCTATTCATATAATCACCATATAAGTCTTTGATGTTGGGTCCATAAGCTTCAATCAAAGGCTCTAAGTCAACATAAGCACCATTTTCAGCCAATCTTGCTGTATCTTTTACAAGCAATAGATCACTGTAGTCACCAGAAGCCATCATAACACCAATTTTTTCATCTACGCTGCCTACTGGAAGATCAATAAGGACCTTCACACCAGTTTTTTTGTGTAATCATATCTGCAACAGGGTTAGAGAAATCATGAGCGATAACATCTTCTGAGAACATGGTCAGTGTGACCACTTCACCGCTTAATCCATCATTCGTAGTCTCAACCCTATCACCACTGTCTGTTTCTCTATCCTTTTCTTTGCCACAACCACTTAAGAATATCACCATTAACACCATAGACAATACTATGGTCGCTATCATTGATAAACCATGAACACCTTTCATGCTTTTAGTTTCTGACTTCATTGTTCTTCGCCTTCACTTTCCGACCTATGATTAAGATTTCTATAGGCTTTGGGACTCATTTCCACTTGTTTCTTAAATTTTCCAAAGAAATAGTCAACGCTTTTGTAGCCAACTTTCTCTGCCACTTCATAGATTTTCAACTCACCTGATTCAAGTAATTCCTTAGCATGTTCAATACGAATCTTGTCCAGGTATTTGTTGAAACTTAGTCCTACTTTTTCCTTGAATATCTTGCCAAGATAAGAGCTGTTGTAGTTAAATAACCTTGCCAAGCCTTCTAATCTCAGATTCTTATCATAGTTGTTATGTATATAGTTAAGCAATCGCTTCATAGTGTTTTCATTAGAACTACTGCAAATATTATCAGAGACTTTCACAAATGACCTACTCATATAAGAGATGATATCGCCTAGATGTTTATACTCATAAATCTGATCAATAATAGCACGGTTGCTTTGAATATAATCTGAGCTCTCTTTGTAGTTGAGGATTAATTTCTCTTTCACACCTATGAAACCATTGACACATATACCCTTAATCTTATCAACACTTAAGGACGAGGCAACAAACCCCCCCTTCTCCAACCGGGTAAAATAGACGTCCATAGCCTTGTGATTGCCTATCTCAATTAATCCGTAGAGATATTCTGTGTCCATAATATGCGTTCTGTCCTCATTATCCTCTTTGAAATAAGCATCAAAGAAGACTGTCCACTGATTTCTGAATAAGAAGCGTCGTTCATATAAACTTTTGGCATCTTCAAAACTTTTCTTAAGCTTCATATGAGCATTCACTAGGCTACCTACTGTAATAAAACAAGGTAGATCCGTTAATCTTTGATAACGGTCTGTTAAGTCATGAAGAATGACTTCAAGTTGCCTAAAGGTTTTGTTACGAAAGACAAGTAAATAAGAATTCTCAAGTGGCATATAGACCATTGGTGATTTGAGGGTTGTAAACTCTACCAAAATTGGGTTCACAGCGTCATAGAGTGCTTCATCTTTCTCAACAAGAACAACATGATAATGGTTGGACTCATTGAAATAATCATCGTGAAGCATATTGTCTTTTAATTGGTCTTCACTACAACATTCAAAGATTAGTTTACGGCACAAATTATGCCTTTGTATAACTAAGTGTTCAGCTCATGTTTGCCTTTTTCGGCTTCAGCGTCCAGTTCTGTTTTGATTTTCTCAAGCAAAGTACATAGTTCATCTTCTTCAATTGGTTTGAGCAAATATGCATCCACGCCCAAACTTATAGCGCTTTTGGCATATTCAAACTCAGCATAGCCAGTCAGTATAATGCTTTGCCTTTATAACCTTTGGATCTTGCACCAGTTAACATCTCTATCCCGCTCTGACCTGGCATGCGAATATCTGCTAGAACCAAATCAGGTGACTTATCTAGTAAAACAGCCTGACCACTCAGACCATCTTCACATTCATCTACGATTTCAAAACCATAGTAATGCCAATCTACAATGCTCTTAATCCCTTCACGAATCATACCTTCATCATCAACAATTAAGACTTTATACATCCGCCCTACCTCCTTCTAAAAAAGGTATTAACAAGTGAACTTCTGTCCCGATATTTTCTTCACTAACAATGTCGAACCTACTTTCATTGCCATAGTAGATTTTCAGTCTTTGATTCACATTGGTAAGGCCAATGCTACCATCCATGGATTGACTATCACTGGCTAACTTCTCACGCATATCTACAAGCTTTTCTGGCAAAATCCCAAGACCATTGTCTTTGACACTTATAAATAATCCCATTGCTTCCTTTATCACAGTAATCTCAATATGACCCTGTCCTATCTTACCTTCAAGTCCATGGACAAAAGCATTCTCAACCAGTGGCTGTAATAAAAGTGGTAGTATCATATACTGGGAAATATCACACTGTATATCAAAATTGAAGCTGACTTTGTCACCAAATCTGAACTGCTGTATCTCAAGGTAATGTCTAATCAAATCAAGCTCTGCCTGAAGGGCAATCTCATCATTGGATATGGAGAGATTTCGTCTCATAATCTTGGCAAGTTTTTTTTGACCACTGTTGCAATCTCTTGTTGACCACTGATATGGGCTTTCATTCGTATTGTCTCAAGAGCATTGTACAAGAAATGAGGGTTAATCTGGCTTGCCAGCATCTTAAACTGAGCTTCTTTTTGCTTACTTGCAAGCTGTTCTTTTTGGATTTTGCTTTCATAGACTTCATGGATTAGGTTCTGAATACTGGCAACCATCACATTCAGGTCACTAGATAATTCACCTAGTTCATCATTGCCCTTAACTTGGGATTGTATGGTAAAGTCCCCCCCTTGTGCTACACTGTGCATTTCATTTCTGAATGTCTTGATACGCTTGCTAAAAGCACGGGATAAGAAATAAACCATGGTCAAAGACACAACCACGCTAAAGACAATGAGAATAATACTGGTCACAACAGAACTATTGGCTACATCTGTTAACTGGTCAACTGGAAAAGTTGTTAGTAAGCCAAACATATTAGGCAGAGAAGCAGAATAGAATTCTTTTGATATGACTTTATATAGAGTCTGATTATAATTAATGTCATGAAGGCCCGGACCTTCATCATAGAACAATTTGACTTTGCTTGTTGAGGCAACTTCTTGGCGTTGTTCCTCTTGGTTAGAGGACAAAATCACCCAGCGCCCATCAAGAATAAGGTGGACGTCATAAGGTTCTGAATGAATGATGCTTTCTAAGTAAGCTTCACTGATGTTCACCACCAATATACCAAGGTCATTGCCATTATAATCTGTCACAAGCCTTACCACGGCCAGGTGTTCTTTTCTTGTATAATCATCGTATTTGTAGATCAGTGCCATCCGTCCATCGTTCTTGGTGGCCAGCTGATACCAGTCTGTTTTCTTGTCCTTGTCTGTTGCTTTGATAATCTGGGAGTCATCAAGAAGGGTATCGTTGTCAACGAAGATTCTAATAGAATCAATCTCTGAGTAGAGTCTTAGGAAGTCGTCCATTCGTGTATAGGCGTTAAAATCACGAATCCGTGTCATGGCATCCGTGTAATTGGTGTTAATAATCCCAGTTAGTTGTTCATCATAATAGAGGCTATCTGATACATCCGTCGCAATATCAAATACCTCTCTTAGGCGCTCCTCTATTCTTTCAGCATTCACATTAACTTCTGACACAGCTCTATCAATAAGAATCGACCTTGTATTAGAAGAAAAATAGATACTTACAAATAATAATGGAATCAGTCCACCAAGTATATAGATGAACATCAGCTTATTTAGGATTTTCAAATGCTCAAATGGGGGGGTAATGATTTTTCTTAGCCAAGTTGCCATTTACAGACCTCACTCCTCATAGGTATCTTGCAATCTAGTCCAATCTTACCATATCCATTTGTACTTTTCATGTTCCCCCCCAATCTAGAAAAAACACAGTAAAACTCATAAAAACTCTAGGTTAACCTAGAGTTTTTACATGAAATCACCTAGAAAATTATAGGCTTTTATTCTTTAACTGAACCAATAACAAGTCCTTGAACAAAATGTTTCTGAAGGAATGGGTAAACTACCAAGATTGGGATAGCGGCCACAATTGTTATTGCTGCTCGAATGGAGACCGGTGTTACCATATTCTGGGATGCCGCTTCGCTGACGTTCACGCCACCCGATGCCGCTGCTGCAGTGGAGCTTTGCTTAAGTGATGATGACAATAGTTTCATTAGTTCATATTGTAGGGTTGATAATTCTTGTTTGGAAGATGCGTATAAGAAAGTATCAAACCACTGATTCCACGCACCAACCGCTATGAAGAGTGCAATGGTTGCCAGTACAGGTTTACATAGGGGGGGAATAATAATGGCTCTGAATATTTTCAGCTCAGATGCACCATCGATTCTGGCACTCTCTACAAGAGAATCAGGTAGACCAAGTATATAAGTACGAATAACAATCATGTTAAAGGCATTTACAAGTCCAGGTAAAATATAGACTAAGAAGTTGTTCATCAGCCCAAGACCTCTAATAAGGAAGAAGACTGGAATCAAACCTGCATTGAAGTACATTGTAAAGACGAAGAACATGGTAATTTGCTTTCTGAACATAAACTCCTTACGGCTCAGTACATATGCAATCAGTGTGGTGAAGAATACCCCCCCAAAGGTTACAGAGATTGTTGTTCTAGCCACAGATACTCCAAAAGCTCTAAAGATTGTACCCGTTGAGAAGACAGCCCTGTAATTTTCAAGTGTGTACATTCTTGGTAATAAGTATATGCCGCCACGTATGGAGTCAAGTCCTGAGTTAAATGAAATGGCAATGGTGTTAATAAAAGGGTATATGGTTACAATACATAGCAGTACCAGGAATGAGTAATTGAATATATTAAAAACCACATCACTCATCTTATATTTTTTGTTGCGAATTGTTATTTGCATATCGTCACCTACACTAACCTTTCTTGACCAAAACGTTTGGATATACCATTGGCTGTAATAATTAGCATCACACTGATGACACTTTTGAAGATTCCTGCTGCTGTTGCAAAAGAATAATTCCCAATGGATATACCATAATTAATGGCAAATAAGTCAATGGTTTCTGCCCAGTCCATGGTCATTCCACGTCCAAGAAGGTATTGTACTTCAAAGCCAGTCTCAAGAATTCTACCAATACTCAAAATAAGCAATATAATAATGGTTGGTCTAATGCCTGGCAAGGTAATATGCCACATTTTTCTAAAGCGGCCTGCCCCCCCGTCTACATTAGCAGCTTCATATAGAGCAGGATTGATTGCTGACATAGCTGCAAGGTAAATAATCGTATTCCAGCCTACCTCTTTCCATACAGTGGACACCCCCCCAACGATGCCCCCCCAGAAATATTTTCCTTTGCTCAACCAAAGTATTGGCTCGTCAACAATACCTGAATTCACTAACAAGGTATTAACAATACCATTGGAAGACAAGACCATTGACACGATACCAGCTGCTATAACCCATGACAGGAAGTGAGGCAAGTAAGAGATGGTTTGTACACTTCTCTTAAACCATTGTTTCTTAACTTCATTGAGGAGCAAGGCCAATATAATGGCTGTTGAAAATCCAAGTATCAGGTTAATGGAACTCATCGCCAGGGTATTTCTAAGCACTCTAAAGAACCTTTCATTTGTGAATAGACGCTCAAACTGCTCAAAACCTACCCATTGCTGTATATCTTTTCCCGGCTTGTAATTTTGAAATGCCATGGACCAGCCCCCCCATATTGGGATATAATAAAACGTTGCCATATATAAGACAAATGGAATTGAAATAAAAATAAATTCCTTTTGCTTGACCATACGTTTCCATGTAATTTTTTTATCCTTAAGTGCCGTGTTCGTCTTCATAGCAATCTCCTATTCCTTCTATCAAAAGTAACATCCAATCTTTATAACAGCGAGAGAAATCTCTATCTCTCGCTGCTCAGATTGATTTATGAGTCTTACTTGTATGCAGCCATAATATCTGCCATATAATTTGTTACTTTAGCTTCATAAGCATCAATGTTGACTTTGTCAAATTTAGCTAAGTACTCAGCCCACGCTGCGTCAAACTCGTCTTCTGGGAGGATAATCATTTGTGGTAAGTATTTTACTTGAATCTCATCTGCCTCTTGGTTAGCGATTGAAGCATCTGTATTGTCTCCAAGTGTTGCTTGCCATGCTGGATAATCAGGACGGTTAACTGGTGCATCACCAAGCATTGCTGCGTAAGTGTCTACCCCCCCGTATGCATCAAGGACTTCGATGTCGATGTCTTTAAGTGTTAATCTGTACTCTGATGGTTGATCAGCTGGTTGGTATGTATTACCATCGCTGAAAGTACCTTCCATCTTAGGCATTTGCTCAAAGAACTCTCCACCTTTGTTAGCTAGACGCCACTCAAGTCTGTCATTGTTATCTCTCATCTCTTGTGTTCTGTAGAATAGACCATCTTCATCCACTAGGTAATCTTCACCTTCAAAGCCCCCCCAAGTGAATATTTTTTTGCCATTCTTCTGTAATCAGTGCATCCATTAGTTGAACAAAACGCTCTGGGTTCTCACAACTTGTTGAAATACCAAATCCACGGTCAACATTAATAGAAGGTTGGTCTCTGTAGTATGGTGTAACACCTTCATAAGTTAAAGCTAGAGGCACCCATGTTCTTTCATCTTTTCCGGCTTGAACCAAAGCTTTTTTTTGGCTTGCTCAAATTGCCAACCTTGATCACTCATACCAAGTACTGCACCAGTTGATAGACGTGCAAGGTATTCGTCGTAGTTAAGGATAAATGTGTCAGCTTCAATTAGGTCATTGTTGTAAGCTTCATTAAGCTTAGAATAGTACTTATAAGCTACATCAGAGTTTGCATAGAATGTTGCTTCGTGTGTTACAGGGTCAACTGTCACACCACCATCATTAGGATATCCTGCAAGTTGTGCTGGTGGATTCTTAAGACAGAATGAACGCCAGTCAAAGGATAAAACTTCAAATCCAACTGTTGGTGCACCATCAATCTCAGGATACATTGCCTTGTATTGGTCGATAATGTCAAAATATTCATCAAGGGTCTTAATCTCTGGATAGTCAAATTCCTTAAGTACTGCCTTTTGTATCCAGAATGCAGGCCCACCATAATTGGTTTGCACAAGTTCGTTATAGATACGACCATAGTTTGGAAGTACATAAGCTTCCCCCCCTGTTGGTTCTTCAATTTTTGGCCAAAAACCATCGTAGTGACTTGCGATGTTAGGTGTCTTTTCTTCGCTAATAAATGGTTTGAGGTCTGTATAAGCACCAGCATCAATAAATTGGTCTGTGTTATTAGATACGATAATGTCTGGATAGTCACCAGAAGCAATCATAACACCTGTCTTTTGATCAAGATCCCCCCCAACTAAGTACTCAATCTCAAAAGTGATGCCAAATTCTTCTTCAATCTTCTTCATGATTTTGTTGTCTGGTGTTAAGGCACCTTCACCAGGTGATCCAATAAACATTGTGTAAGTAATTGGCTCAAGTGTTTCACCAGCGTCTGAACTAGCATCAGATGTTGCATCGGATGTAGACTCTGTATTGCCTGTTGCTCCAGTGTCTGTTGTTGCCTCGTCCTTCTTGGCACAAGCTGTTACCAGTGATAACATCATTATTGATGCTATAAGTAGTGCAATTGCTTTGTTGAATTTCATAATACTTATCCTCCTTAGATTTCATCAATGACTGCGTTTCATTTGATGTTTATCATTATAAAGTGAACGCGCTTTCATAAAAACCATATAAAAACTAGAGGAATTCACATAAAAATTCAAGTTCCACTATGATATCTCTGGAATTCTTCCCTATTTGCAACTTGTACAAGCCTTTCTCCATGGTGAACTGCCCTTTCACATCATCGTAATAAGAAAAGGCTCTCTTATCCAGTTCAAAGGATACCCGCTTACTTTCTTCTGGCTCCAGTTCCACCTTATCAAAGCCTTTTAGCTCTCTGATTGGTCTGGCTACTGTTGAATTTGTCGCTGAAATATAGAGCTGGACCACTTCCTGACCATAGACTTGACCAACGTTGGTCACATCTACTTCTACTGTAAGCTTATCTCGTCCTAGTGAACCACGACATTTCATATTACTGTATTTAAAGTCTGTATAAGATAAACCATGGCCAAATGGAAATCTAACTGGAACCGATCTTGTGTCATAATAGCGATAGCCAACATAGATGCCTTCACCGTAGACACATTCACGCCCACCTGGATAATACTTAAAGCTTGGATTGTCTTCATATACAAGAGGATAAGTTGTACTTAATCGACCAGACGGGTTCACCTCACCACAAAGGACTGCACCAATGGCATTACCACCTTCTTGACCGTAGAAATGGGTCTGTAAGATGGCACCAGCCTTTTCACTCCATGGCATCTCTATAGGTGCACCAGTTGTTAAAACAACAACTGCCTTAGAGTCCATGTTGCAGACCGCTTCAATCAAACGGTTCTGGTGACCAGGTAGTGTCATACAATCTCGGTCTACACCTTCCTGTTCAAATCCAGGGGGGGCATGACCAGCAAAGATAATCGTTTGGTCTGCACTTTCTACTAGTTCTAAAGCTTCTTTAATTTCAGCCGCTATCTCTGTTTCAGTCTTCATATAAAGCGCCTTCATAATCATTGCATTTCGCTCATTCTCAGGTGTATTAATTAACTCAAGTCTTATGGCATATTTATGACCTGCCTTTAAGTGAACTTCTTCTTTGATGATTGTGTAGAATGCGTAAGGGGGGGCTTGGTCATGCCAATCCATATCAGAGGCTATGATTGCATCATTGATGTAGAGTCTAAAGAGCCCTTGATAGGAGAACTTCAACATATATGACCCTGTATTCTCAACTTCCATATCACCTGACCATATGGCAGAGAAATTCATAGGATCTATCCGGTCATCCCCCCCAGGAAATAACTGCCAAAAGTCTACTTCGTCGGTTTGGCGACTAACCACAGGATTACCCTCGAATGCTCTATTGTCATAATAAGCTTCATGAAATCCAGCTACACCTTTATGAGTTACCTTAATGCCAGCACTTGAAAAGGAATCTGCCTTTTCTTTGTCATCACACCCTTTGGCATGAAGAATCTCTACCTCATCACCAAAGTATTTTTTTTATGCCATCCATAGGTGTTGTTGTATAGTCACAGTTAACAATAGAACTGCCACCACCTCCATAACTGGCCATATCAGAACAAGGACCAATCACAGCTATTTTTTTTAGTATGCTTCTTTTGGATTGGTAAGAGATTGTCCTGGTTTTTTAGAAGGACCATGGACTCTGAAGCTAGCCTATAAGCAAGGTTTATATGGCTAGCATCACTAAAGGAACCTTTATCCTCAGGATTTTGCAGATTGTAGAGCTCTACCCTTTTGGCAAGTCTTAGGATTCTTAGGGCTGCCCTATCAATTAATCCTTCTTCTATTTTATAAGATTTGACAGCACCTTCTAGAAAATGGCCAAAGTATGTGTAAGGACCTGGCATCTCCAAATCAAGTCCTGCCTCAAGACTTCTAAATATCTCATGATTGGCATTCCAATCAGACACAACAACACCATCGTATCCCCCCCACTCTTCTCTTAATATCTCCGTTAGAAGATGGTGATTTTCACTTGTATAATAACCATTCAATCGGTTATAGGAGCACATAATGGTCCAAGGATTGGCCTCTTTGACAATCATCTCAAAGGCAGTAAGGTATATCTCTCTTAATGTTCTCTCATCAACTATTGAGTCACCTCTTGTGCGCTCATATTCCTGATTGTTACAGGCAAAGTGCTTAAGTGATGCACCCACGCCACGGCTCTGCAATGCTTTTACATAGCTAACACCTATTTTGCCTGCCAAATACGGGTCCTCAGCGTAGGTCTCAAAATTCCTACCAGCAAGAGGTGTTCGAACTATATTGACACATGGTCCAAGCAAGACATCACAACCATTGGCCCTCGTTTCCTCTGCCAGTGCTTCCGCAACTTCATAGATCAGTGATTGATCCCAAGTTGAAGCCATAGCCACACCTGTTGGAAATGCTGTAGCTGTGCCATCTTTTTCTCTCTCACTGCTTTCATTACCAATCCTGACCCCCCCATGTGGCCCATCGGTCACTGTCACCTTGTTAACGTTCTTTTCTGGAAATGAAAAAGTACTCCAAAAATCCTGACCAGAAAGTAAAGCAACTTTCTCTCTTAAGGTCAGACTCTGGAGTATCTCTTGTATTTTTATTTCTATAATGCTCTCTATTGTACTGTCTAAATTGAATTCAACTATGTTCATTATTCCTATCCTTTCTCATCTAATACCCTATAGCATCTGCCATTATCCATGACTTACTATACTTTACAACGTATGGGCTTGAGAAAAAAATAGTGAAAATACAAGGCATAATCAAGTGATATTTCTAGATTAAACCAATTTCTTTTTTGATTAGTCTATAGCCACCATCCAAGTGATAAGTATTATCAATTGTTGTGGTATAATGGGTAGAAGAAGAGAGACTATGACAATATAAGAGGAGTGTTTATATGTTATCAGAAAAAGCAAAACAACTATTAGAAGAATTAGACCAAGAAACCATAGCAATGGGTAAGATAAAGGCTATGGCCAAAGAAATTAAAAAAAGACCACAAGCTAGCTAAAGAGCTGTGGTCAACTGGTAAATACTATCCTAGATTACTTGCTGCTTTACTACTCGATAAAAAAAAGAGTTAAGTCAAGAGGTCATTGAAACCATGATGAATGATTTATCCACCAATTCAGAGGTCAATGCTCTCAGAATATCCGAATGGTTATTAGCCAATCAATTGGTCAAAAGCAAAAGTACCATTGCTTTACTTGAAAGCTATCAACATCATAAAATGCCAATGCTCAGAAGACTTTTTTGGTACTATCAAGCTAGACTTCGTTGGACTGGCAAGACCGGATTTGACAATACGGCTCAATTAGTCAAAAATCTTGAAAGCGATATGGCAACAGAAGAACCCATTGTACAATGGACCATGAACTTTACAGCAGCATGGATTGGTGTTTTTGAGAAAGAATACCGGGATCAGTTTACCAAGTTAGGTAAGGAACTAGGCTTATACGCTGATGAAGTGGCTCCAAAAGGTTGTACACCTAATTACTTACCCGAGTTTATTAGAATTGAGTCAGCAAAACACGATTAATTCCTAGAATGAGAACATATCATCCATGTCAATGAACTCAATGCCTTCATCAGGAACAAACAAATCATCACTCTTGTCGAATTGACCTGTCATTGTCGTCACTTCAGAAGAGACACTTAGAGCGCCATTCATATAACTTTCAGTCTTAACTGGTACACCGAACTCAATATCGACCCAGTTAAAAGACGTCATTGTCATACCTTCACTTGAATATTCCTGTTCTACATAGAGCACTTTACGACCATTTAGGTCTGTAATCTCAGCCTTAACGATACCAGTATCCATGTCTACGTCTACATCATCCATATCGTCGTCCATATCCATATCTTCACCTGAAGATTTCATACCCATACCTTCTTCAAGGTTGTAAGTGTACATGGTACCTTCAGAATCAAACATTTGAATCATATTACCTTCTGGACCCTTAATCTCATTCCTTGTCTGGTCTCCAACACGGTATGTTGCAACTTCAGATGTGGTACCATCAGCCATTATTGAGGTGCTTTCATAATAGACATCTGGGTATTTATCTTTTGACATGACTGCCATATACAGTTCTTCACCAACAAGTCCGTTTAAATTACTAAGAAATGCTGCTAGTGGGTTTTCATCTTTTTCATCCTCTTCTACTTCTTCTTTCTCATCTTTATCAGCTGATTCCTCATCAGAAGACTCATTCCCTTCTTCAGCAAGATTTTTCTCATCGTCCTCGTCATCTTCAACTGATGCTTCGACCTTTGTCTTCTCTTCTTTGTCCTCTTTATCAGCCTTCTTAGAACCGGAATCCGAACACCCTGCAAGTGACAGAATCAAACTCATGACTAGTAGCACTATTAGTCCCTTTTTTAATGTGTTTATTTTCTTTTTCATTTAAGTTACCTCCTCTATATGTGAACGTTACATACATAGGATAGACTTCAGACACATTTGAATCAAGAGTCATTAAGCATGATTTAAGTGCCAAAAGTCACTTATATAAGTGACTTTAGATTTTACATGACATCAAAAAAATGACATAATTTATATGTCTATTATGCATTGACGGTTGTATTTTCACAGTGTAGAATTGCACTATACTTACTAGGAGGTGACTTATGTCCCAATTTTTTTGAAGCATTAATGATTATTTGCTTTGGTATTTCATGGCCAATGTCTATTCTAAAATCACTTAAATCAAAGACAGCCAAAGGAAAAAGTCTCATGTTTATGTTATTTATTCTGTTTGGCTATGCATTTGGTATCGGCAGCAAATTAATTTCTGGTAACATCACTTACGTTCTGCCACTATATGTTTTGAACTTTATAATGGTGGGTACTGATATAGTCTTATATTATAGGAATAGCGCTTATGACAATGCAATACTTGTTAAAAGTATAAGGAATTCCTTATGAATGTAGATGAATTCTATGAAGAGCAAAGAATTATACAACGAACTATTACAATCGAGGGGGGGTAAGTGGTGATAGAATCCACGAACTTATTGCTAACCTCGATACGCTAATATATGATCTTGAGCCTTCGAAAATTTTCATTAATATTGGTTCTAATTACATTGCTCATGATCCCTATGACGAAGAACTACTTTACTCAGAATACATAAGCCTATTGGGTGATCTTAGAATCCAATTACCCAATTGCGCAATCTATGTACTGTCATACTATCCTATAAATCCATTGAAAGAGTCCTATGTAGACGAAGCTGAACAATCATCTCTGTTTAAAAACAGGACCAACAAGAATATTCAATCTCTTAACCAACGTTTAGCGACCTGGTGTAATGACAATCCATTCACATATGTTGATGTCCATGATGTACTTCTTAATGATATGGCCTATTAGATGATGCACTCACTATGGAGGGGGGGATTCATCTATGGCCGGCAGCGTATGATAGAATACTTGATGTCTTAATACCTTATTTCAAACGGTAAGTCACTATCTTCTTCTAAGACTGCTATAATCCCGTAGCAAAATTCCCATTACTTCGAAATCTGGATATTCTGGATATTTCATTTATCCAACACTCCCTCAGGCAACTCACTCAAGCCAACCGAATAGAAAGTATCATCTTCATAGGTATAATGAATGGAATAGTAACTGTCTGAATAATCGTAGCCAAGGTCGAATAATTGCTCTAGAATTACTGGATCTTCAACCACCACTGAATTTCTGGCGCTAATTTGACTCATATTAGCTGTATCACCAAAGAATTCATAGACCTCCTCAATAAATGGCTTGGTCTCAACTGCCAAATAGAACTTATGGATTTCTGCCTTAAGCAAACCCTCGCTTGTTGGCACCATTGTTTCCATTCCATTACTAATCAACCACTGTTTAGTATGCTCAAAGGAAGGCATCAGATTGAATGTAGCTAGCTTTTCACCGCCATAACCTTTCAAACGAATCATAGCATAGACATCACGACTGATTTTCTCAGGATAGGTCACCTCTTTTATATCCTTTATGTAAGCATCTCTTAGGGACGTTATCATCTCTTCATCAACTTCTAATATCACATCTCCAAATAATTTTGTTACATTAACACGACTACTACTTTCAAACCTATCAGCAACATGTTGTGCCTTCATCTTACGATAACTCTCTGACTCATAGATTTTACTGGCATAATAGTAGTCATCATAATCCTTATAAGTACGCTGGACTACTTCTCCGTTTTTCAGAACATAGATTAAGTTAATTCTTGTATATTGTCGTTTCTGTGCTTCAACACGGTTAATCAGGTCCTTATGTAATTGAACCATCATTTCAATAGAAGCTTCATCATCAAATTTCAACATACCATAGTCATCATACATATCGTTATCATCAAAATGAACGGTCATATCTGCTATATCATAATGACGGTTGGTATAATACACATGTGACACTTCATCCACCTCTGGTACATAACGTTCGTATCCAAGGAAATTATAGTCAATAACTATCAAGACCAGTAATCCAATTACCACCGCAACAATCATATTTTTATAATATTTGCCTATAGCCAAGGTCTTTTCCACAACCATTTTGGATATGCCATAGCCAATGATTATACTGGGAACAATAGCTATGTATAGACCTTTTAGAGAATCCATCATAATGGTTGCAAGGAAAATACACAGACACAAGGTAATAAATAGGCTCATTACAATGACAAACAAACGCTTAGCCCACCTGAACACAATCATATAACTATGACGTTCAAGGTCCCTTTTTTTTCATAAAGAAGATACCCAAGACCACCGTATAGAAGTGTAAGACCAATAGTTGCGGATGTTTCAATCCACTTAATAGTCGTATAAGGGGGGGGATTAACATTTCGCCAGATATATAGGCCGGGGGGGTAATGTAGAAGTACCAACCTGAGAAGTAATCCATCTCCTGGTATCCATTAATTACAATTGCAATAAGATTTCTAAGCAAAATTCCAGCTAAGATAGGCAATACCATCCCAATTAAGGTCAAAACCACTTGTAGGACACTTGAACTAACCAACATACCAAACATAACCGTCATTCCAAAGACCATGGAACCAGCCACAATCATTACCAGACATAATATCCCAACATAGGTAATGACCTCACCTACATCATAGCCACGTCCTATGAGAATCCCAGCATTTATGGCACCATTTACAACCACTGGCAGGCTATACATACACATGAAGAACAAGCATTTGGTAAAATAGATACTCTTTCGGCTAATAGGCATGGAATGTAGACTGGTAAGGGCATCCTCATTGTTTAAGTATCTAAAAAGGGCTACTCCAAGAAAAAGTGGCACCAAAAACACGAGGAACATATCAATGGCATTAGGGTAATAGACGTTCAATGTACTAGCAACAGTCGCGTCCTCTACATATAGAGGAACAGTCCCATAAACCATAGCAAAATTTGTGGCAATACCAGTCCATATGAAATAAATGATGCCAATAAGACCATAACGCCTAAAATCATTCTTAAAGACAGGTCGACTAAAATAAGATATTCTTAAGTTCATTAGCGCCACCTCCAATCTCATGGATAAAGACTTCTTCTAGTGTGAGTGGCATAAATTCAAGTACCTTAGCGCCCTCTTCTTCTAGCTCAGACCGTATGGTCTCTACTTGACCTTTCAACACTTTGGTTACGACGTCACCACTCTTATCCACAAGTTGTACCTTGTGAATGCCATCCTTAAGAGCTTCCATATCACATTGGTAAAGCAATCTACCCTCATGCAAAATACCAATGTGGTCACATATATCATCCAGTTCTCTTAGATTATGAGAGGATATAACCACTGTCATATTACGGTCAATCACTTCTTGAATCACCATGGACCATATCTGCTTTCGCATCAAGGGATCAAGACCGTCTAGTGGTTCGTCAAGAAGCATTAGATCTGGCTTGGTAGATATGGCAAGCCAAAAAGCCACCTGTTTCTTCATACCCTTGGACAGTCGGCTCATCTTCTTATTAATATCAATCTTAAGCACTGTTTGAATTTTGTCAAAGAGGCTGGTATCAAATTGATTGTACATATCTTTATAGAGCAACATCATGTGCTTGACTGTAGCAGAAGGTGAATGGTATAAATTGTCTGATATCATGACCATCCTCTGCTTAAGCTTAGTATTGTCATCCACATGTTCACCCATAATCGTCACATCACCAGTGTTGTGTCGATAAACACCTGCTAGAATTTTTAGCAAGGTTGTTTTGCCTGCGCCGTTAGGCCCTACCAAACCATAGATAGACCCTTTCTCTACACTAACGCTTACTTTATCAAGTGCCAAAAAGTCCTCATATCGTTTACTGAGCCCTTCCGTCATAATTATCTCATTATTGTTTACATTATCTGTGCTCGTCATCTTGCTCCTCCTCATAGAAACGGTCAATGATACTTAGCAGTTGATCCTTAGGAATCTTCAGTAGTCTAGCTTCCTCAATTACATCCTCCACACTGTCTAAGACGACCCCCCCTTGTTCTTTGTCACGAAGCTCTTTGCTGAGTCTGTTTACAAAGTTACCTCGTCCGTTAATAGAATAGATGTAACCGTCTTTTTCAAGTGACTTAAAAGCCTTCTGAACCGTATTGGGATTGATGGTCATGGTGGTTGCCAACTCCCTTACCGATGGCAACTGATCATCTTCCTCCAATATACCTTGAAGAATCAGTCTTCTTACGTTCTCATACACTTGTTCATAGATTGGTACTCTGGATCTCAAATCAACTTGAATCATCATTGTCTCCTAAAAATAATATACTAACGTCTAAGCGTATTATAACGCATAGTACGCTTAAATGTAAACAAACAAAAACAAGCAAAATCAAATTTGCTTGTTTTTTGATGAATTTTGCTTATTATGAATTATTTTGCTTATAGACGTTTTTCACCTTCAAGGGCCTTAATCCCCCCCGAGATCTCTTGGCTAACTTCTAGAGTACCTAGATAATCTCCATCATCAGTTCTCACTGCATAATACTGAATCAAGATAAAGAGACCTTTCATTTGAATCCAAAAAGACTCTGTATCACTTATACCATTTCTAAAATCATCCAGTATTTTTACAACTCTCTCAACACTGTCTGAAGGATGGCAATTACGTACATCCCTTCCAACAACAGCCACTGACCTTGGAAAAATTCTGTCTTTGGGATTGGAGAAGTATACAACCTTGTCCTCCGCATCCACAAAGGTTATATCCACAGGTAGGTGATTCATCATCCATTCCATCTGCTCGAAGCTAAGGGCACCAGTACTGGTTTTTATTAGACTTTGGCCAGTTTGATTGCCTGATTGATTGCCTGATTGCTGATTGTCTTTATACAGCAGTGCCTTTACATCAACTTCTGGCATTATGGGTTCATCTATATAAGCAAAGCCATATTCGAAACTTTGGGCATACATTAGCAGCCATTCTTCCTCAGTGAACAAGTCACTGGCACAAGGAAATAGTATCATATCCTGCTTCTCTACAAGGCCGTATAGTTTGAAGAACAATTGTCCGATAGCCACATTGAAGTTGTCCTCTTCAAAGACTTCATTCTCAAGATAATGACTCAAGGCTTTTATTTGTCTCCTAACTTCATCGTGTAAGGACCACATAATCTTCAGACCTTCATACTTTTCATCTTTCTTTTCCATATTAGGAAAAAGTATGTTCTCAAGTTTGATCAATTGTTTGTTGTAGTCACCTACCTGGCCTATGAATGACTTGATTGCATCCATGTCGGCCAAATAGTCTCCCTCTTTGATGACAACTTTGAAATCATCAAGTATGGATACAAGCGCCCTATTTTCAGCCATCAAACTGTATAAGAAGGTGTTCTCATCCGGTTTATCCCACCTGTAATCTTTCAATGCATTGTGAAAAACATTGACCAGCTTGCCTACACCACCAACTATCTGATGTGGTTCTCGTCCTTGGTTCATATACTTGGTCATTATCTCAAATAATTCCTGAGGGATAATGGTCTGTATATCTGATAAGTATTTCTGATAGAGTTCCTTTACATTGTCTTTATTATAGATGCCTTCAACAAAGGCACTTAAATTATCTAGTTTGCTACTCATGTACTCATCCTCCTAATATATACGCCTCTTATATAGAATTGAAATAGCTTGTACAATTAATACTTTACAATTTCATTTATTTAATTCGTAGAACTTATCTTATCACATGACAAAGGAGAAGGTAAACACCTTCTCCTCGTTAAATTCGATTATCCAAATTATAGTTTCTTTATTTTGAAATCACATGACACATCCTTACCAGTTGCTATAACCTCGTCCTTATTAACAACTAGCGACATGCTATGTCCTAGGTCATCTTCAAAGTCTACTTGACAGTCATTGCTCGGCACTAAGAAGACCAAATTCTTATAAACATCAAGCTTATTGTCCATGCCTTCTCCAATCACAAGAGAATCACATAAGTTCATTGGTATTATGGATCCTGAATGAATAAAGACTGGAAAATCCATTCCACTGCATTCCACATCATAATAACTTTTGCCTTCATATCTTTCACCTGTGAAGAAATGAACCCACTGACCTTTTGGCAAATAGACTTTTCTATGATGGGTGTTGGCTCCAAAAATCGGTGCGACCAGCAGACCTTCACCAAACATGTATTGATCTTCTATCAAAGCACATGCCTTATCATCCTCATAGTCAAGGACCATTGGTCTGATAAGTGGCATATTATTCCTTATTGCCTTTAGAGATTCATTATAAATATAAGGAATCAGGTTCATCCTTAGGTGAGCGTAATAACGGTAAACATCCATCACTGTCCTATCACCTGTTCGCTCAGCAATATTCCAAGGTGTTCGGTCCTGGTTGAACTCGGCTTTACTTTCAGCATGGTACTGCATTATGGGACAAAATGCTGCCATCTGGGTTGATCTTATGTAGAGGTCTGCTGTTGGGATTGGCCCACTAAAGCCACCTATATCCCAGCCCCCCCAGAAGACAATACCTGACATTGCAGAATTTAGACCTGCAATCATGTTCCTTTTGAAGGCACCGTAGTTAGATCTTTCATCACCTGCCCAGTGTGTTGGCATACTATGTGCACCTGTATAACCAGCTCGTGAGAAGGTTATGCCATTGTTAGCTTCGCTGACATAATCATAATAGGCTTTGATGTAATCATTAGGATACTGGTTACGCATTTCCTTACCAGTAAGACCATCATGAAACTGAAGTTCTTTGCCAAAAATACATTCGCCACCATCAGTCTTAAAGCCATCAACACCTAACTCTTCAACCAAATAGCGCCTCTTATCAAACCACCATTGGCATCCTGTCACGTTGCTAAAATCCATTACCAAACTATCCATGAACCAATTTTCAGCAATTCGATAGGGTGATCCGTCTTCATTTTTGACAACATAATCATGCTCTATTGCATAGGCCTCATCACTGTCTTTTATCTTGTTCTTAAGGCTTGTAATCTGCTTAATAATTGGTATTTGCCACAAAATCAATTTGGTATCATTCTCGTGAAGGGCGTCAACCATAGCCTTTGGATCTGGCCAGCGTCCCCCCCACTCTGGATAGTCGAAATCATCATACTTAAGGACTCTATCTTGGCTATGTTGATGACAATAGGCATCATTAAAAATGTAATAGGTCGCCTCATCACTCCATGCCTCAATAACTAAGACTGTAGATGGGATATCCTCAGACGTTGTGGTTTTTAGTTGCATCATAACTTCATCTTGATTGTCCCAGTTATTACTGGACATCCAAGGTCCAAAGGTCCATTTTGGCACCATAACTGGGGGGGCCTCAGTCCTGCTATAGTAATGTTTAAGTTGATCCTTTAGGTCACCGTCAAAGAAATGGATGCCCATCTCTGAGTCAAAGACCTCAATACTATAATGTGACTCTTTTTCACTTAAATCAAACTTTGAATAACATTTGGTATCAAGAAGTACGCCATAACCACAATTACTCATCATGAAAGGCATTGGTATATAAGTCTTTAGATCTTGATCTTTGTATTGGTTATAAACAAAGGCATCCACAACATTACCTGATTGCTCAAGAGCATTGTAACGTTCGCCAAAGCCATAGAAGTAATGGTCATTATCTGATGTCATCTTAAGCAACATTTTTATAATAAGGCCATCTTTATTGATAACATAGCTTAGGCATGCGTCCATTGTCTTAAATATGCACTTGTCCTCAACAAAGTAAGTAAGAGAAGCCTGTTTCTTACTGATTAGTAACTTGGCTTGATGCATGATACCATCCACTGATCATCTGTTTCTTCAACATGGCCTACTACATCACTCGTATCCTTCTTTGTACTTAAGTAAAATGAATTGTCATGATTGAGGGTAATGGCAATCTCTGGTGTAACTTGACCATTTTTTTTGACAACCAAACAAACTAATATTTCCATCAATCACTTGCAAATCGCTAATATAATCCATAGACACACATTGATTGACTGTAAAGTGATAATGTTTGGTCTCATGGTATTGGTTCTGAATGTAATAAGTCACTTCATCCAAGCTTTTTAGGCCTTTGATGCTAGCCACATATGAAAGACCTTCTTTCTCCATTACAATGGTTTCAAAAGCTTGTCCATTCACTGAATAATGGGTCAATGTTTCTATGTATTCGCCACTCATCACAGTGGCATGAATATCCACTTCATCACCTTCCGTGATGATTTTGGGATGTCGCTCATCCGGTTGTGGTGCATAGACGTTACCATTGCCATCTGGTCTGTGAGTTATTTCACCAATAGACCCTAGTTTCTTCCCTTTGACTTTGACATCAATAAGCTTTACCAAAGCTTTTTCAACTGAAGTGAGTGTCATACGCCTAGCTTGATCATAGGCAGTAGCAAAACCTAATCTGTCGCCTCTTTCCAGCAAATAATGGGCAAATAGCAACTTCTCAAAAGCAGTCTGTGCCGATTCAATCTGAGCGCCAAGTATCTCTACACTTTCAACAAGGACCAAATCTTCTGGCTCAAATAAGCCAAATGGGACACATGCAAATGTCATTTCATAAGCCAATTCTTTTGTTGACGCTTTAAAACAAAGGGCCCCCCCTTCTTTTGTAAAGGATTCATAAGCCATCCATTTTAGCTCTTTGGTCACACTGCCTATGGCACTGTCTTGTAGATGATAGTCAATACTTTTTAAACCACCAAATATTGCCCCCCCTAGTACATCCAGTTCATCAATATCATTTTTGATCAAATCCCACTGACTTACAGTCTGATATAGGTTACTTTTTAACACTTCTGACTGAACCATCAAGGTGTCATCAAAAATTCTTGCAAACTCACCAACAAGGAACCAAGTATAACCTTGTTCAAACAAGCCCATCCTATCAAGCTTATTGATACATGACTCTAGTAAAGCCTGACTGGCATCTTTATTGCAAAGGCTTAAGTCACTATGGATCGTTAATAAATCCCTTAAGATTGCCATATCATATTTGTCACTCTTTAAGTCCATGAAGGCTAATTCCGTTTTCATCACCAACATTCTCCTTTTTCATCAATTGAATAAAGACCGCTGCTACATACTCTGAGCATGCCCAAGTCAATGGGTTGATAAAACATCTTGATTCATCCTCACCATCGATTGCTTCTGGCATCAGGCCATAAGCGTTAGAATGATTTCTAAGCCATGTAAGTGTTGTCTCGTAGTGGTCATAATCACCTATAAGATAGCTATACTGTGCACCTGCACATGTATTAAATATCCATGGGCCATGATGATACTCTTGCTCACTGTAGCCTATGCCTTCGTTATAATAACTGGCATTTTTCTTGTAATATTCGTGGGTCTTTTGCATATAGGGTGTATCCTTCCAACCAAAGAGCACACCGAAATAAAGGGGGGGGTATCGTATTTCTTTACAAGTGTATCGCTGTAATCCACATACCCATAGCAATACCGTTCTTCTTCTATGATGTAAGTCGATTCTATACCCTTTTCAATTATATCAATAAGTTCCTGACAGCGTTCACAAGATTTCTCATCTTCCATTTCCTTGGCAAATTCGTAGAAATGATAGAGACCTCCACAAATAAAGGCATTGGATGAAGTAATGTAGGCACCACCATAAACACCCTCGTTAACGCCACCTTCAATACCAATCAAGCCATTTTTGCGTTCATTATGGTATAGGACCTCAAACAACGATTTCATTTCATCATAAGAAACCAGTTGTTGGCCTGTCAGTTCATAATATTTTCGTAAGTTATGTAAAAAGAAACCAATGGAATCCAGTTGATGGAATACATTATTGTTGGCACCTTCGTCTGGATTTCCCAGTCCATTATACCTTTGATAAAACTCACCATTTGCTTTCTTCTTACGGTGTTTCAGATACATAAATACATCGACAAATTCCTTGTAATAGCCAGCCATAAGGAAGCCTCTGGCCGTCATCATTGCATCGCGTGCATAGTAACATGGCATTGAATTTGCAAAGTAATGTCCTGTCAAATCTGCTGGCACAAAGCCATTCATCAATGAACATTTCATAGCTACTAGATTGGCTTTGGTTCTTTCATAATCCTGATATGAAGCCAGTTGCTCTATGTGACCTGTTTCGAACCACTGATTCCAATAGTCTTTGCACTTACTCATCCAAGTACTGACATCCTCAACCATAGTTTTTTTTGTCGTCGCCAATACCTTCAAAAATAAGTTGCCAATTATAATCGATTGTCTCACCAGGTTCGAGTATAACTTCTTTTCCCCCCCTAAGCAAAGAGATTGATTCTTTGTCCGTATTAAGATTGGTCATGGCTTCTTCTTCATAAAACAATGACTGGGTCGTTCTATACAAGAAACCAGTTGGTGCATCTTGTACTACTCTATAGCGTTCATTACCATCACCATGTATTTGAAGCTTCACATCACCAATAACGCATTGATTGTAAGCCTTATTGGCCATTGCCACACTGCCTTCAAAAGGGTTCACATTAACAAATGAATAGATGGTCATGCTTCTACTTTCACTACTCTGATTTGTCATTGTGGTTCTAAAGCCTATTTTATTATCGCCATACCCCCCCGATACATAATCTTCTTTGAGTAAGGCGCCATTTTCTAGTTCAAAAGCATCATAATATATATGCCCATTAATTGTTTTTGATTCAATTGGTACAAGATGTGTTTGATGTCCTAATTTTTTTTCATTTTTGTTGCCATAATAGATATCATCGTCCACTTTGATAAGGGTACATCCTGAATGGACAAAATCCTTATCGTACTGATTATAAAAGAGATGCATGATGCCTGTCCCTTTTGAATCAATAATACCATTGTTTACACCATATAGACCTGACAGACGATTACTCCCCCCCACGTATCCGATGCCAGGGTACGCTTTTCTTCTTTCATGATTCTTATTATGCGTCATATTGTCACCCTTTATAATTATGGGGGGGCTATATGTTATAGCCCCCCATAATTGTTCATCTTATTAGTCTTCGTTAGATTTCATGTACTAAATACTTCTACTTAATAATTGCTTCAAGAGCCTCTTTTGCAGCGTCAAGGGCTTCTTGAGGTGTTTTGAGACCAAGTTTGGCTTCGTCAAGTTCTTTTCCAACAGCATCTGTAAGCGCATTCCAGTTCTCAATCACTGGTGGTACAACCAATGTATCAAGTGCGTCGAAAACAACATGTTTACTCATTGGTGGTGTATTCTCAAGATAAGCTGTAAGGACTGCTTCGTTAGTTACTGCAGGTAATTCCCAGTTAGCATCAACACGAATCTTAGTTGATTCATCACTTGATGTCATAAATCGACTCCATAACCATGCTGCTTCTGGGTTCTCTGTTTTAGCTGATATTGCCAAACCATTTGAGAAGAAATGATGTGCTTTTTGTGTGTTACCAGGCTCAAGAGAAATATCCCACTCGAAATCAGCATCACTAAAGCTACCAAACATCCAGATACCTGTACGTAACATAGCTATCTTTCCTGCTTTAAACATATCTCCATCAGATTGACCACTCATTTGAGCATCTGTTGGTGTTACACCATATTTGTTGATTTTATCAATCATCCATTGAAGTGTTTCAACATTCTGTGGACTATTGATGACAACTTCTGTTTTGTCATCACTTAGAATCTGTCCGCCATTTTGCTCAATTGTCTTATAGAACTCCCAGAACTGAATTGGTGAATAAGTACCAAACACACCTGCATCAGCATCTGTTAACTTTTGTGCAGCTTCTAATTCATCTTCCATGTCCAACTTGGGTCTGGGTAATCAACACCAGCTGCATCAAATATTTCTTTGTTGTAATACATAAGTACATTAGAGAAACTTTCAACCAAACCATATTGGCTTCCATCGTATTGGAATGCTTCAAGAGCCGCTTGATTATAAGCAGCAGGATTGTAGCTGCCATCAGCTGCAATCTGATCATCCATATTTAGTAGAACACCTTTTGAAGCGTAAGTTACAAATGTTTCATAGTTCAGTTCAAATGTATCTGGTGCAACATTACCAGCTATTTGACTTTGAAGCTTAGTGAAGTAATCTCCATAACCAACAGCTTCATAATCAACTGTGATATGTGGATACTCGGCTTCAAAAGCAGCAATCATCGCTTCAAGATCTTCAATATGATCTGGTGCCGCTGAGAATGTCATATAATTAATAGTCACTGGCTCTTTGGCCATCTCTTCTTCTACGACTTCTTCATCTTCTGTTTTTGTTTCTTCTGCATCACTGCCGGATTCAGTGTCAGCAACCGCTTCTGTTTTCTTCTCTACTACCTCTGGTTTTGCGTTTCCACAAGCTACCAATGTTACCATCATTGTCATAACCATCAATATTGCTAGTACCTTTTTCATGTTAATTCTCCCTTCAATTATGGGCTACTTCAACCCTGTATGGGTCATGCCCTGAATAATATGTTTTTGAGCTACAATATATACCAAAAGAATCGGCAAAATACTTATCAGCGTCCCCCCCGCCATAACCAAGTTCCAATTTGTCGTCCAACGCCCCCCCTGTAACATTGAAAGACCAAGTGGTAAGGTCATTTTGGCAGTGTCACTTGTTATAATCAGTGGCCAAAGGAAATTATTCCATGATGCCATGAAGCTGAATATACCAAGGGTTGCCAGTGACGATTTCGCTAGTGGCAACACAACCCTAAAAAATACTTGGAATGTTGTTGCCCCCCCATCCATATAAGCAGATTCCTCAATACTGTTTGGGATATTTCTAAAGAACTGACGCATAAAAAAAATGTCCCAAATGCACTGAAAAGCTCTGGTAATATGAGTGCACGATAAGTGTTTGCTAAATTCAGTTTAGTCATTAATATAAATAGTGGTGTCATCGTTACTTGTTTTGGCACCATTAGTGTTGCTAAATAAATAATAAAAAGTGCTTCTTTGAATTTGAAATCAATTTTGGCAAAAGCATAGCCTGCCATGGAACATAGAAGAATTTGTCCTGTTGTTGTGACAACTGCAACAAATACACTGTTACCTAGAAACTTCAACATTGGGAATGAATTAAATACTTCTGTATAGTTGCCCGTTGTCACTACGTCAGGAATAAACTGAGGAGGAAATACAAACAACATATCACTGCTTTTAAAGGATGTTGATACCATCCACAAAAACGGAATACTGGCTGAAAATGCACCTAGAATCAAAATGATATAAAGTGCAAGTGTTTTGGGTTCAAAGCTTCTAGTTTTCATGATAGCTCAGCTTCCTTTCCAGTCTATTTTGAAAAAAATGTAAATCCAAAAATAATCATAAATAGAATCATCGAGTAGGCTGCTGCATATCCCATTTTGTAATATCTGAATGCATTTTTATATATTTGTTCTACCAAGACACTGGTGGAGCCTGCTGGTCCTCCATTGGTCATCACTAGGACTTGATCAAAAACCTGAAATGAGTTAATCATTGAAACAATGAGAACAAAAAAAAGTTGTAGGTGTTAGTAAAGGCCAAGTAATATGTGTAAAACGTACTCTTGCACCTGCGCCGTCTATTCTCGCTGCTTCATAATAGTGTTCTGGAATGTTTTGTAGACCAGCAAGGAATATAACCATTACAAAGCCAACATCCTTCCATACACTTGTGATAATAACAGCAATCAACGCCCACTTAGGATCAATTAACCAAGCTGGACCTTCAACACCAATAATGGATAAACCATAATTAATCAGTCCATATTCCGGATTAAAAAGCCACATCCATATCATTGATATAGCCACCCAAGATGTAATTACTGGTAAGAAATGTAATGCTCTAAAAAAACTTCACACCTTTGATACTGGTATTAAGTACCATAGCAATAAACAATGCGAAGAATATAACCGATGGAAGATAAAGGGCTATAAAGGTTAAAGTGTGTTGTAAAGCTTCATAGAATACTTTATCCTGTAATATACTTATATAATTGCTTAGACCAACAAATTTTATATCACTTAACATATCCCAGTCTGTAAAACTTAGGAAAAGTGATGAAACCATTGGTACCAGCAAAAAGACAATCATTCCAAGTAAATTTGGTAAAAGGAATATGCACAGTACTTTATACTTCTTTGCTTTGGTCATTCCAACCATGTTTTTCCCTCCTACCTATGAATTTAATTTCTTAACTGATTTTCTTTCAATCACTTCAAGTGGCATCAAAATCCGATCTTTGCTACCTTTTTCATTTGTTTCTATCACCGAAATCAACTGCTCCATACTGCGAATACCCTTTTCATAGATATTCTGATTGATTGTGGTCAAACTTGGAACAATCATTTTTGCCATTGGAATGTTATCAAATCCAATAATAGATATCTCCTTTGGCACACTAACATTCTTATTGTGCAAGCCAGTAATTACACCAGCAGCTACAACATCCGCTGTTACAAATGTTGCCGTTGTCTCTGATTTGATTTTGGCAATCATTTCTCCAGCTTCCACGCCATAGTCATAATCAACATGGCCATGGAAAGCCAAGGAACTTTTATATGCAATACCAGCCTCATCAAGGGCACGTTTGTAACCTAAGAATCTTTTTTTCTTCAACACCGTCTGGTCTAATACTACCTGTTACAATCGAAATGTCTTTGTGACCTGCTTCGATTAAATATTTGGTAGCCAGATATCCACCATATTCGTCATCGATACCAATTTTGTAGTAGAAGTCATCATCTATATAACTGTCTACCAAAAGAATGGGTACATTGATTTTTTTTGAGTTGCTCATAGATTTTTTCTTTGTAGATACCAAGGATGATTGCACCATCTAGATTCCAGTTAATGAAAACATCCAGATAACTTTTATCGTTATCAACACCTGTGAGCATCATGTAATAACCTTTTTCACGAAGCTTTGCTTCAATACCACTAACCAATTCACTATAGAATGGGTTTTCAAGTATGACTTGGTTCTCTGCTTCCGTTTGAGGAATAATCACACCGATGAGTTTGGATTGTTTCATTACCAGACTTCTTGCAGAGTAATTAGGTATGTAACCTTGTTCCTCAATGACCTTTTTGATTTTGCTTATTGTTTCCTCTGAAGTCTTGTGGGAATTTCCATTAATTACATTGGACACTGTTGTTACAGAAACGCCAGTCAGTGCTGCAATGTCTTTGATTGTTACCTTTTTTGCCATAGCTATCAACCTCTTCATAACTTTTTACTCTATTGTACTAGGTTTAACGTTTTACTTCAAGTTAAAAATATATTGGTTAAACGTTAAACCAACAGGGGGGATTTAAAAAGCAGCTTCTGCTGCTTTTTAAATAGGTTTAACGTTTTACCTGCAATTAAAATATATCATCTATTTATTCGGCTGTCAATGGTTTATTAAAAATTTTTGGACTGTTATTATAAACTTCTCTTATAATATCCTCTATATCTGGCTCCTCTACACTAATATCTTTGATTGGGTATATTTTAGTCAAATCTGATATTAACTTTGTAGCCGTTATGCTTGCTTTATTAAACCTGAACCAGACCCTAGAACCTTCTTGCTTATGAACACTTGCATTAGGGTGATGATCCACTTCCACTATCTCTTCAAATTCGGCCACCAAATAACGGAAAGGAGCCATTCTATCCATAATCGCCTTTAGGGGGGTCCATCTTCTATGACCTTTCCCTTATTTATTACAATCAACCTGTTACATAATTGCTCAACATCATCCAAATCATGGGTGGTTAGAATAACCGTCGTTTGCTTTCTTTTATTGATTTCCTTTATAAATTCTCTTATTGCATATTTGCCCTCAACATCAAGCCCTATTGTTGGTTCGTCTAAAAATAGAACGGACGGTGAATGTAGCATGGCTGCTGCCAAATCACCTCTCATTCTTTGTCCGAGTGAAAGTTGTCTGACTGGTGTATCAATAAAGGCTTTTATGCCCAATACCTTGTCCATCAATTCAATGTTTCTCTTATAATCTTCATCCTTGATTTGATAGATTCGCTTAAGGAGTTCAAAGGATTCTCCAAGTCTCAAATCCCAATAAAGTTGAGTCCTTTGGCCAAAAACTACGCCAATATTTTTAACAACCTCCTTTCGGTTATCATGTGGTGACAAGCCATTGATTCTCACCGTACCTGAAGAAGGGTGTAATATCCCCCCCGTCATCATCTTCACTGTTGTACTTTTTCCAGCACCATTTGGTCCAAGGTATCCAACAATATCGCCTTTATTTATAGAAAAGCTAACATCATCGACAGCACATACTTTCTTTCTTATTGGTTTGATGATGCTTGAAATAGAACCTCGAATGCCCTTTTTCTTTTCTATGACCTTAAATTCCTTTTTTTAAACTTTCAATTTCAATAAATGCCATAAAATCTACCTCACGATCCCACACTTTCATATTTTTTTAAACCATAATTAAACATACTATTAGCTAATATAAATAGTAAGCAACCAATAACTGGCGTCATAATTGATAACTCGCCAGGTAATACCATGGCATTGGCCTTACCAATGAATTCGCTCACTGGGTAGAAGCTAATAAAACCAATTGGTAATATAAAGGTCAACAACCATTGCATTGCAAAAGGTATATAGACATTGGGTATAATGTTGTTCTTTCCAGGAAATCATTAAGTAATAGAAATAGTGCATTACTTCTTTTAGTCCAAAAAGCAAATGAACAAAATATCGTAAATAGTGATGACCTTATCAACGTCGCCCCCCCAATAACTATAATGACTACTTTAATAGTATTATTAAATGTAAATTCAAACTGTACTAGGTGGGCACCGTATATAAATATTGTCAAACCAACCAGAACGTCCATCAGCCCCCCCACAATGTTAATATATTTGACCGTAAACTGAAAAAAAACACTAATGGGTCTCACCAACATCCTGTCAAATTCACCGTGAATTACGTAGTTTTCAATCCACCAATTCTGAACCGAGAAAACCATCATCAAGCCATGACTTAATTGACCTAATCCATATAAGAATGCCAATTGAGGAAAACCCCCCCACCCACTCAGAGCTTGATAATTAGACACGACGAAATATAAGAGCAAAATACCGGTACCATACATCAGTGGAATCATTATAAAACAGCTAATATAGTACAGTGGGTATTCAAGTTGCTTTTGTATTGACAACTTCAGAAAAAAATTGACCAACAACATAATAGTACTTCAATTTATCAACCATAATTTAACCCCCCCCTTGAATCAGAACACGTTTTCTTGCTTTTTGCCACATGATGGCTATTAACCCTCCAAGAATCAGCACCCATACAATCTGAATCATCAGTTGTACCATAATTTCCTGTCTTGAAATTTTACCTATATATATACCAAGTGGCGTCTGATAGATATATTGAAATGGTAAAAATCTAAAAATATTCTGGACACTATTAGGGAAAAGCCAAAGGGGGGGGATAATTCTGCCTGAAGCTATTAGAATGACACCATCTTTTATGGTCCCCCCCATATTCCCTAGTTGTAAATACCAAAAACACAACATTCCAATAATGGCACTAATCAACCATAATATGACAAAACTAAGGGATGCACTCACAAGAAAAAAATGCCAATGCTGTAAAACTATAAGGCAGGAGTGGTTGGATTAATAAAGTTGTTATCAGTATCAATGGAATGAGTTTACTTATGACAGAACTGATGGCCACACCAATATCCTCAAAAAAAAGTAGCTCAATAGTAAATTGACTGGCCTAAAAAAAGTCGATAGCAATATCGCCCCCCCTTGTAATTCGATCCTCTAGTGTGTGTTCTACATTCTCACAAAAGAATGCAGACAGTAATATTGAAATAACCGCGTAAGTTATCATTTGTGATTCATTAACACCTGCAACCATTTCTATGCCCTTATAGGCACTCTTCCACAGGAACATATTTGCTAGCACAACAATGAAATTGGTACCAAGTGAAGTGAACACTTCAAACCTGTATGTCAATGAAACAATCAACTTTATTTTAACGAAATAAAGATATTTGAATAAGGTCATAATAGTTGTCTCCCTATTTCCATTTAATGAAATACAAGAAAGATGCTTCGCATCTCTATGGCTTCGCCCATTTTCGGTCGTTTTAAAGGAAATTTACCAAAGCATTAATGAAAACACTTCAATTTCATTAATTAAATTCAGAGCAATTTACTATAAAACAAGAAATCATGGAAAATCCGTAAATGCATAAGAAAAAAGAGAGAAGAAATACCTTCTTGATTTTCTTCTCTCTTTCTCATTTCATACTTACTAATTTATCTTAGTCAACCTAACATCATCAATGTGTAATGCCGTGTGACCTGGTGAATCCACGTAGAAACCAACATCTATATACCCATTGGTAACTGTCACATCATAAGAGATGTACTTCCATTCACCATCATTAGATATATTAATATTAATCTGAGAGCCACCATAATTAGTGATTTCTGCTCGTGCCGTATAAGGATTGTCATAGTCTAGTTTCACCATTGCCTCAAACTTATAGGTACCATTATCAACACTTCTGTCTTGGTGAATACTTTGCTTATAGCTTGATCATCCCATATATAAGCTCTATAATTACCAGTCCATGGTGAACTTGGAGGATTTGATCCTGAACCACTGTCAACGCCAAATGCCAAGTCTTGTCCTGACGGATGCCATTCTGACCAGTCACTAAGGTGTTCTGTCCGCTCGAATCCGCCATTATCCAGTAGATTCGTCTCAGATACAGCACCAACTATTGTCGAAGTATCCATAAGGATTCTGTCCATATTGATTTCACCTGAGTCACCTGAATCACGTTTGTAAGCGATTGTATTAACCCCCCCTTGTGATAAAGTCAATGATTGAGTTAACTCACCCCCCCATTCATTCCAATTACCTGAAGGGCTTGTAAAGCTTGCAGTCGCTACATCACTGCCATTTACATAAGTACTAAGTGTCTTCGTTGCTTGATGACCGTTGGCATATCTAATTGAGATGTTGTATGTGCCAGCACTTGGTGCATAAACACTGTACTTAATCTCATCACCAGTGTTGTTATAGCTGTCAACAAAACCTGTACCAAAATAGTAGTAGTGGTCAGTATCAATCGACGTACCTGATAACTTAGCACTTTCAGCCTCATATTTTGCGACTTCTGGTACAAATGGTACATCAATGTAATCAATATTGACGTTACCACTATCACCACCATCACCATAGTACTTATAGGTGACAATATTCACACCTGCAGTCAATGGAATTGTCTCTTCTTGGTTACCCCCCCAAGTATCCCAGTTAGCAAGGCTTGTCAATGTTGTTTGTCTTACACGTTTACCATTGACAAATATACTGATAGTCTTGTCTGAACCAGTTGCATTGGCATAACGTAGTGTCAATTCATAATCACCTGCCGTTACAACTTTAGGATAGATAGTCACTGCAGCATTATCATTGTTAAGGCCGTCAACAAAGCCTGAACCAGAATAATTACTGTGATTTGTATTGGTATCTGCCATAGTCGTAAGCGAATCACCTGAGAGAGAACTATCCTCTGCTTCATAACGTAATTGTGTATCTGAAACAGTATCAGAACCCGTTAAGACAAGGTCTTTATCAGATGAACTTTTACCTGCGACTTTAATATAAGTAACGTCGCCATAAATATCTTTTCCTACTGCATATGCCTCTCCTGAATATGCTCGAAGGGCATTTAGGTCAGATTTTTCACTTAATGAACTGCTATTAAGGGTCACTGTACCAGCCGCTTTGCCATGGACTTTGATAATATAATCATAATTTGATGGACTATAAGAACCACTTTTGCCATTGACTGAGAAGTTGATTGTGCTACCACTTTGTGACGTCGTTAATTCTTGCTTGTAATAGCTTGTATTCTCATAATCATAATTGTCACCATGATCATCATAATAAGTAAAGCTTGTTTCACTTGAACTTGGGAACACATCAACCATTATTTCATCTATGGTTTCTTCTCCAACATAATCAAGAACTTTTTGACTTGGAATAATAGCCCCCCCTTCTTTAATAAACATAGGGATATCTGTCCAAGATTCACCATCTAATGCATGGTTGATATAACCACCACCACTGTACTCGATACCAGTGTTGTAATCTGTCCATGTCCCTGATGGGAGATAGATTGCTTGATTTGTTTGTGATTCACCAACTACAGGTGAAGAAAGTAAGTATTCACCAAACATCCAAGCGTCGGTATAATTGGCAACATTGCTATCCGATGGGAACTCAATAACAAGTGGTCTAACCAATCCAAGACCTGTTTCATATGCGGTTCTTTCATATGCATACATATATGGCATCAAACCATAACGCATTTGGATAGCATACTTAGCTAATTCTTCGCCTGTATTACCATAGAACCAAGGTTGTCTTTGATGGTAATTGTTACCATGGACTCTAAACACAGGAACCGTGCTACCAAAAGCTACCCACTTGGAATAGAGTTCTGGTGAAGGATTCTTTGTCGTTCCATCTGCTTGATTGAAACCACCAATATCCATACCCCCCCATTTTGCTTGTCCCATATTAATAGAACTTAACATAGTGGCTCTTTGTTCTTGCATACCTACAGTCCAGCTAATATCATCACCTTTGTAATACTGTATTCCAATATCACCTGACCATAAAGTCGTTGCAAAACGTTGAGTACCAGGATAATAGGTTCTTGCTGTTTGCCATACACGATTAGTGGCATAATCTGTTTGACCTTCATATATTGCCTGTGATAAGTGAAGGGTTGTAAAATTACCAAACCAATACTGAGCCATACCTGAGGATACTTTGTCTGTCTCATCATTCCACCATCCAACAATACCTTTGTCAAAGGCATCTTCTGAATGATCCCAGAACCAATCTCTTGCCCCCCCACTGTCATAGGGGGGGTCAATACTTCTAACATCCACTGGAATGAAATAATCTTCATATTCATAATGATTTGGATACCAATAGCCATTATTTTCAGCATCCCAGTATTGTGATGTCCTGTTATTATCCTCATCACTTGTCACAATTCTTGGTTTAGTGATACCAATCATGTTAATGCCTTTGTTGTCCATAAGGGTTTTGAGGGCTGTTGTTGAAGCACTTGGGAAGTTACTTGTATTCCAAGTGAATTCTCCATAATTTGTCTCACCATATTGCTTCCAATCGTAATCAAGGCCCACAGAGTCAATTGGTATGTTCTTGGCTCTATAAGTGTCAATCATACTTGTAAGTTCTGTTTGGTCTGTATCCCATTCAAAATTAGAGAAACCAAGGGACCAATCTGGAAGCATTGGTGCAGCACCTGTTATGTCTGCATAAGCACTCATGATTTCCTTTGGCGTACCAAGCATAACAAAATATTCTACGTCTGTTTTGCTATAACGACGGCCTTCAGTTGGTGTCCCACCATAGTAGAATTCCAACTTACCGTCTGTGCTGTTGGTGTAGGGATAACCACCATCACTGTCAACCAAAACACCATAACCATCTGAACTCCACATAAATGGCCCACCAGCATCACCTTGTTGACCTGCATGTGCACCATGCGTACTGTCATTTCTTAAGATATCGCCATTGCTTTCAGTGAAATCATAACCTCTGATGCCATAGATATTGTCCGAAGTGCTATGTTTGAAACGAACACCATCGTAGTAGACCCCCCCGCCTGTTGAAGCTTCCCACAACAATGACGTACCATTGTCATCTTTTACTGTTATACGACATGGTGTCTTACTGATTTCTATCGTAGCATCATCTGTATCTATGGTGATTGGATCAGATGATGTATCAATAGTTGCACCAACGCTGGACCATGTTTTATCTGGATCTAACATTGGTGTATCATCACTAGGTGTCACACCATTTGGACGGTAATTGAATCTTATGATATTATCTGCACACGCTTGAATCTCCAAGATATCATCATTAGGTTCAGTGCCATTATCTACTGTTAAGGTTAGTGTGTCCGAAGACACACTACTCCCTATTACATTACCTAGAGCATTGACGTATCCACTAATATCAGTGGATTGATATGTCAGTACTGATACCATAAGTGTCAGTACCATTAACACTGATGCAATACGTTTACCCATCTTATTACCAATAATATTTGCATACTTCATATAAACACCTTATCCTCTCATTACTCATCTATCACAATATGGTCTATGTTGATGCCCGTATAGTTATCTGAATCATACTTGATTGCTATGGTATTAAGCCCTGAAGTCAAAGATAAATTCAAGGAATTAACACCCCCCCAAGTATCCCAGTTCGCTGTCTTATCCATATACAGCTCTGCCACCTGACTACCATTGACATAGATAGACCTTGAAGCATTATAGGATCCTGCACAGAATTTGAAATCAACAGCATAGGTTGCTGTACTCTCAACATACACATCGAAAGTTATAGCATCGCCTTGACTTTCAAATCCATCAACAAAACCAGTACCTGTATAGCCTGTATGGTTGGTATTTGTTGAAGTATTTGTAAGTGTTGCAAACTCGGCTTCGTATGAGGCTTTATTAACACCTTCAAGTAGTACGTCTCTTGAGCTTGTTGATGATGTAATTTTGACATAGGTCAATAAGTTCTCATTGTCATAGTACCAACCTGAACTTGCAGTCTTTAAGGCTGACATTGAGCTATACTCAGTAAGAGAAGTTGTTCCTTCTTTTACGTTGCTTGGCTCAGTCGTAAACACCTGTAATGACGTTGTAACTGTTGTTGCTGGTACTGATATCGTTACTTCATCATTGCTGTAGTCTTCTGTAGATGTTATTGTCTTATCTGTTCCACTACCAATATCATCAAACCATACATAACTACTTGTTCCTGATGGGTATACCCTAAAGGTCAAGTTGTTATAAGTGTCAAGATCATTACCAATTGTTCCACCAAAATCATAATCAGCATTAAGGTTCATTGGAATTATTGCTCCAGCTTTTGCAAAAACTGGCATACTATTTTGATCTGCATAGTAACTAATTGTTCTACCACCTGGTTTTAGACCTCCATAAATCATGTCATACCATTCACCTTCTGGAAGGTAAATAGATTTACTGGTTTGACCTTCTACCACTATAGGTGCAACAAGAATATTCTCACCAAACATATATTGGTCTTTTAGGTTATAAGTATTGGTATCTTCTGGTGCTTCAAGAACCATAGCCCTCATAAGTGGCACACCTGTTGTAGATGTTTTTTTTGCTTCACTATAGATATAAGGCATTAGGTTATAACGCATATTTGCATACTCAGTGAATACGGTCATTGCGCTATTATCATTATTCCTTGATGCAACATTCCAAGGTGAACGCTCTTCACTTGTTGAAGGATTCGCTTTCTCAGAATGGAATTGCATAATTGGTCCAAATGCTTGCTGTTGCGCACTACGTTTAAAGAGTTCAGTTGTTGGGAAACTGCCTGTAAATCCAGCTAAATCCCAACCGATAAAGGGTACACCTGACATATTAGCTGTCAAACCTGCTACAATTGCTTGATCGTATGCGTAGAAAGTTGATTCCTGGTCGCCTGACCAGAACACACCATCTTCTTGAACACCTGCAGTACCTGAACGGCTAAATGTAATAGGGTCCGTCACCTTTGAATCTGTGTAATCATAGTAGGCTTCAATGTACTCATTTGGATAAACATTACGCATTTCATCGCCATAAGCACCATTACTAAAGTCATTGAATCTGCCCCCCCATACCATTTCGCCACCGTCAGTTTTGAAACCGTCAATGCCGATATCGTCAAACAAGTATTCACGTTTGGACATCCACCAGTTAGTTGCATTTTGACTAGTGAAATCTACAAGATAAGATCCTGAGAACCATTTGCCATCTGGAATCTTATAATCGCCACCTGAACCATCACCTACGGCGTAACCAGCAGTCTCCATATAACTTCTATCGTTATCATTTTGCTCATACGTTGAACTTGTATATTTAAGCAAAGGTACTTGCCACAACAATACTTTCATACCAGCATCATGAATGTCGTCCACTAGGCCTGCTGGATCTTGCCAACGCCCATTAAAGGTAAAGTCACTACCTTCAAATGCAGAGGAACCACTTACTGCTGTATATGTTGCATCATTGAAGATATAGAACGTCTTCTCATCACTCCATTGCTCAAGGACAATAACACTTGCTGGAATATCATTATTATCACATTGAGTCAAAGCGTTTTGAACTTCTGATTCTCTGTCCCATTCATTAGCGGACATCCAAACACCAAAGCTCTCTTTTGGAGGTAACTTGGCCTTACCTGTTATATCCGTATAATTGGCCACAACATCTTCTAGTTCAGAACCACTAATAAAATAGTAGTCAAGCATAGCATCAGATTTTCCACCTGTATCAACCGTAAAGCTATACATATCACTTCGATCTGTCGCTATTCTGAATTGAGAATAGTAAGTCGATTGGCATATAAACCATAGCCTGCTGAATTTAGCATAAATGGGATTGCCATATACGTTTTATCATTCTGATTCTTATATTGGTTGTAAACGTAGGTATCAATGTTTTGTCCACGTTTATTGAAATTATTATAATGTTCACCAAAGCCAAAGAAGGCTTCATCAGTAGGCGTATAGAAATGGTCTTCAACCTTGTCGATTATGTTGCTGCCATCCGTTAACCACGCCATATTTCTATTGACAGAACTGTTATACTCCTGAGCAATCAAAGTGGTTCCATCGCCTTCATACACATGCATTCTGTATGGATTTTTATCAATCTTAATGACTATGTCATCTGTTTCAATGACAATATCATTGGTATTATTGGTCACTGTATAATTACTTAAGCCTGTGGCAAAAGTACTATTTCCCTTTGGTGACATCTGTACCCTTGCAACATCATCTGCCGTAAAGGAAATGTTAATCTCTGGTGAGAAAGAGCCTGTATTGGCATTTGCACTAAGCTCAATGGAATCACCATTATCTGTGTAGCTTGATATACTACTAATGTTCTCCCAACCCGTTACTGTAAACGTAAATGGTCCGGCAACCTTTTCATTTGATCCATATCGATTACCATGGACTGTATAAGAGATATCATCACCTTTTGAGAAAGAACCTAGATTGCTTCCCAGTAAGTATTGTTGCCATCATTGTATTTCCAGCTACCACCTACATCTGATTGAGATTGACCATTCTTTGTCCACTCAACATGTGGCTTGACCCATCTCTATAGGCCATGTTGTCATTTTTACATAGACATTTTCACCTGCAACTGGGTCTCTTGGATATCTTTCTGTGACTTCCATTGAATATAAGCCATCAATTCCAAGTGGATTGTGATGAACCCCCCCATCAATAGCAAAAACGTTGGTCACTAACATTGTCCAAATCATTACCACTACAAGTACATACTTTAACTTCGCTCTCCTAATAAACTTCATATGTTGCCTCCTTTTAACTTGCTTATTACCCTCGTTTCCTTTGTTGACCCAAATCTTTTCTCTTTAGTTTAACGTTAAACCTTCCAGTTATAAATCCCCCCCACAAAAATAACTGTATGTACAATGTCTAACATACAGTCATTCTAGTACACAGTCAATTGTTTTATTGATTATTGAGTCTAATTATTCATATAGATATATGTCATGTCAACCGTTTGCACTAGTACTTTATTAAGTTATACTACAGTAACTTTTGATATAGTACGTCAAATATTCTGTGCCGCTCCTCAAAATTTGTAAAATAAGGGTTGGCGGTCACAGGCTATTTATTTCACATGTTTGTACGCGGCTGTTGAACTTAATTTACGTCCTGTAACAGTGATTTGTGAAACTTTGAAATTCATACCATCCTCAAGATTTTTTTAGAGGCACAATCAATGTATTGCTATCAAGGAACAAAGTTTCTTGCTGTTCCTTGCCAATAAACACTTCACTCCATAGTGTAAAGTTGTTACCTTCAATCAAGATTGTCTCACCTTGTTGCTTAACATTTATTATCTCAATTGGTTCAACGCCAAAGGTCATTTTTATACGTTTGTGTGGGTTATCACCACCGTAGATATTCATATCACCATAGAGCATGTCATATTGAAGAAGCTCAAGCTGAGCCTCATAGTCAGATTCAAGCTTCCTTGTCTGGTGGAAACGGTTAAGAATACCATTGCTATAGTCAATCATATCTAAGACCTTGGCACTAAGTTGGTAAGCCATCAGGTCTTCATCTTCTTTTTCAAGACCTATATTATCCCATATGACATATTCCATCTGGAAAGGTGACCCATCTCTCAGATCATCATCTGTAATGTCCAAGGTTGGGAAGTGATCTCCGTAGAAAACAATAACTGTCGGTTCATCGATAGCTTCTACCGCCTCAACCAAGTCACCTATAAATTGATCCGTCTCATAGACTTGATTAATGAAATATAAGTACTTATTATAAGTAGCACGATCTAATAGACTAAAATCCTCTTCAATCTCCATTCTGATGCCTTCTTCAATTTCTGCATTTTCAACAATATTTATCCCTACATCCGTCACTTCATTTATCACGGAACTTTCTCTACCCTCACCATTCTCTAGAATAAAAGGAATCTCAAATACGTCCATTGATGACTCCTCTGTCATTACTAAGCCTTCGGTTATTCCTAATTCTGGGGGGGTTGGTGATGAATCTATAGTTGGAGATACTTCAAGGGTCAGCCTTTCTTCCTCAGCTTTTGATACTTTCTGGGAAAGGGTGTCTTCTGACTGATAATCTTCCAAGTCTTGATTGTTCATATCAGGTATATAATCTACTATATGAGGTACAATAACAGGATTCTCTAGAATTTCCTCTTCTGGATACTTACCATGTGGTTGTACTGACACAGCAAAGACAAAATCTTCTTCTTCTGTATAATTGATAGCCTTTGTGACCTCTTCAACAAGGATGGCATCTTTGGCCCACCCAAGAGGGGGGGTATACTCAATGTCATTCATGTATTCAATTGAACTGAAACTATCAAATCCAAAGCGAGGATAAACATACGCTCTGGCATAGAATGTTCCCATATTATTATGTATGGCATGGTTGTGATAGCCTAGCTCACCTAAAGTATAAGCAACACTTTCAACCGTTCTCTCTCTAAGGATTGATTTGTAAGGATACTCACCAGCACCAAAATAATCAAGGCTCATACCACTAACAATCTCAAACTCTGTGTTGGCAGTACCTGCTCCGATACTAGGTACAGTCACATAGCCGCTGGTATAGTTCTCCATAAGCATGGTCATATTAGGAATAGGATCTGTATTGTACTCAAAAGCTTTTAGTCTCTTTACATCAAAATAGGACTCCAATTGAACAAAAACAATATTAGGTCTAATTATTTCCTCTGATAAATCTGTCCCTCCTGAAATAATCACTTCGTCAGACTTTGCTATAATGCTATTGGTAAAACCTATATCAAGGTAATCGATATTTTGACTCTCTGATGGTAGTAATGGGGGGGCTGGCACAAAAACGGCATCTGAAGCATGGACAGTAGATACATTGCTTGTAGACTCTTCTGACATAAGTGCCTCAAGAAGATTATTAATTTTTTTCACCTGAATAGTCTTTAGGACGCTTAATACCTTTATCCACCACACTGACTGAGAAACTATATGCGAAGCCATAATCCAAGAAAGCGTTGGCAATATTTCCAAAATTGGTTGATACAGCATTGGTCACAAAAGAGACGCTTAGACTTCCATAAGTCAGCAGGTAAGCTAATACAATCGATGTTACAACAACTTTGATTCTGTATTGCGTATAGGGGGGGAGTTTTCTACTAAAGGCAATAATTCCAATAACTATACAAACTGCCAAAACAGCAACAAGAATCATCTGAATAGGATTTAAATACCTATTAATGACAGTGAATACAGAGCTTAACATTTTGAAATCTGTTGCTGTCAGAGGTGTTGTTCTGTGAGAAAGTAATATGAAGTTGGTAAAACCAAGCCACAACCACAAGACACTAAAGATTATGTATCCAAGATACCTCTTGGGAAAAAGAAGAGACAGTGACAGGAAACATCCAATGATAAAGCTACCACTGATAAACATCAGTGGATTAGTTATGATTGTCATCAAGCCTCTAATAAGAGAACGATGACTTAAACATTCGAGAACCACTTGTATGGCTATGGCCAAGACTACCATTTCTAGCAAAACATAGAGCCCTCTAGTAGGATGAACGACTCGTTCTTTCTTGCCCCCCCTCCTCTCTAGTTTACTCCTTGTAATGCTGTGCATCATTATCTTAGCCAAGTTATTTTTTTATTAATCTATTTGTATTCTTTATTAGTTTTAACATATTTTATGTCCATTTCTTTGTTAGTGATTTTTCAAACTACAGCTTACCACAATATTTGACGTATAGTAGATAAATTTGTTCCAAATTTCTTAAATAATATCGAGAAAATATCCTTACATCCAAAAAAAATAGACCACCAAAGGCTACTTTGACAATCTTGTATATGGTGTAATGAGTTATCCCACAGCAAGGCTGATGTTCTTGATTCCATCTTTTTGCCTCAAATTTAATCATAAACAATTCTGATTCATCACACCAGTGGCATCATCATCTCATGTTGTTCTATCTCCACACTGAAACCTAATTTTCTAAGAAATCCTTCGTAGACGAAATTGTTACTAGCTACGGCAGATAAATTATCAAGGACCAAGCTCTTGATACCATAAATCATCAATGACTTGCCAATGCCATTCATTCTCGAAGCCCGATGAACCCATATGAAATTGATTCTCCCATTGTCATTCATGCTTATGGCACCTACTAGTTAGCCGTCTTGTCTTATACCGTAATGATGGTTGTTCACAGCTTTCTTAAGACCAAACATTTCTCCTTGACAGTGTATATGTAGCTCAGGCAAAGGCTGAGGGCTGCTGATAGACATTTTCTGTACTCTGAGCATCTTGGCAACTTTGAGAGATTCCTGACCACCTTTGATGAATTATCCAAACGTTTGTTAGGTTTTACCAAGACCTTTTTCTCGTAAAACTTAATCGTATCTCTTGATATTCCAAGTATTTTCGATACTTCTCCAACTGTATACATGATAATCTCCTTGGTTAATTTATATAGGTCATAATTGACAATCCAAATAGGACCTGTGCAAAGTAATAGGCAATAAGAACATAGACCTTAAGCATTTTGATTTTACCACTGGCAAATATCCTAAAACCTAACATAATATCAGAAGCAATAAATAGCGTTGCACCAGTTGCTATTAGAATTGCTGTCAACAGATTGGTTTGGCTTTTATAGAGCAATGATATCGCCATGGTAAACATCAAAGAAATGACCATAAAATATATCATGCTAGGTATTTTCATCTTGCCAAGGTCTATGGTGGATTTGATATAGACAATGTACGATCCAACTAAAACACCGACATAAACCACTAGGTCGAACCAAATGAAACCAGCAACAACCGCAAATACGACGGTATAGATAAGGTGACCAATTAGAAAAGAAGTAAGACCTAGTATGAAGAACTTTTGTACATCGTCATAGACCATGAAACCATCACCAATCATACCCGCGACCAGAGCTATAATAATGAACAAGCCATAAGGACCAGTCGCACCTATATCCATATAAGATGTAATCCCAATAAAAACAAACAGCAATGATGCAGTCAATTTCATATAAATATATTTATTCTGATTCCAATGATACTCTGTCCAGATATAGAATGGTAAAAAAAACATAATAATATAATTGTTAAAATGATTGGTATCAACATAATACCCTCCTTAAGGTTAATCTATAATGGCATCATCATTTCATGCTGTTCAATATCCACTGTAAACCCTAATTTTCTAAGAAAACCTTCATATAAGAAATTATTGCTGGCAACAGCTGATAGATTGCCATGGTCTAAATTCTTAAGTCCATATATAAGCAATGACTTTCCAATGCCTTTCATCCTCACATCCTCTTTGACCCATATGAAGTTGACTCTACCATTATCATTGATACTGATTGTCCCTAGATAATCGCCGTCTTGCTTTATGCAGTAGTGATGATTATTTACCGCTTTTCCTAGGCCAAACATTTCACCCTGCCAATGTATATGTAACTCTGGTACAGTTTCTCGAAGGTTAAAGATTGTCTCTAACTCAATGTCTATAATCTCTACATCTAATTGGTCCACATTATTCAGCTCACTGCACTTATAGAATCTATAATCATAAACAGACTGGTAACCCAAGCTCTCATATAATCTAACTGCATCTTTGTTAACTTTCAGGACTTCAAGGTATAGAGATTTACATCCACACTCAATTGCGTGCTCCTTATGTTTCTTAAAAAGCACTTTACCAATTCCTTTATTTCTATGGGAAGGAATTACAGCGAACCCTCCACATCTCATTGTCTTCACGCCTTGATACATCTGAATATTGCCAAGAATCATTCCCACAGCAACGTCTTCTTCAAAGGCAATGTAAGAATGGTCTCTTACATTTTCATTCTCCAATAACCTGCTAACAAAACTCTCTAAATCCATCTCTATCTTAATAGCGTAGTCAGAATATCCCTCCAAGAATAGGTTGAATATTTGCTCATCAGCTACCTCTGTCGCTACTTTTAGTTCCATTATTTATCTCCCTTCAAGTATGTATTGAATATGTCTATGGTTGTCTTTATCCGGTCTTCTGAAATTCTTTGCTTAAGTACTGTATCCATCATTATCAGGCCATCAATGGTCGCCATTAGTATATGTATAAGTGTCTCAATTGGCACATCCTCTTTATAAATCCCCCCCTTTTCCTTCCCCCCCATAACCACTATGGACTTAATGTCATTTCGAAAATTATCGTATCTTTCATTGAGCTTGTCTTGTTGAACACCACTAAGGCTTGAACTTGACCAGAATTCCAATGAATACTTGGCTCTAACTCGGTTATGCTCATGAAGAAACCTTTTAAGTCTATACTCGATGTAATCATCTAATAAATGAAACTCCTGATGGCTTTCTCTAATTTCCTGATCACTAGTGTGAATCACGTCAAAGAACAAATCTTCTTTGGATAAATAATAGGTATAGAACTTGCCTTTGCTAATCTTGGCTTTCCCTATAATGTCACTGACTGATGTTTTGTTATAACCATGCTTATAAAAGAGTCCTGCTGCAATTTCAGCAATAACCGCTTTGTTTTCTTGTCTAGTTTTATCATTAATCTTTGGCACTATTTTCCTCCAACATCTGAAAATACTTTAAAACAAAATAATAGAGACCGTCGGTCTCTATTATTTTAGCATAGCTTATTTTCACTGTCAAAAATATAATCATCAATTTATTTACATAGGCTATAAGTACTCATCCATCACAATAACTTGGCCAGAGACTCTTGACTCTTCAATAGCAAAAGTTATTAGGTGGCTCTCAATAGCGTCATGGGCACTGGACTCCATAACATTTTTATCTGGTTCTCTAAGATGATTGACCAGACTCTCCATTAAGCCATAGTCACCACCACCATGACCATAATCGTTCAGAATAGGCTCTCCAATGACAATCTTCTCTTGCTTGCCAGTCAAGTAATCATAGACTTGTAGGTCAGAATCCTCCATTTTCCCAATGATTTCGCCTTTGCTACCACAGATTTTTATGGTCCGACTGATATCATAGGTAAAGGAATTCATGTGGAAAGATACCGTGACCTGATTATCGAATTCCATTATAACCGCTTGATGGTCAACAACATCGTTGTCACAGTGGTAAACACATCTACCATAAGGGCCTTCTGATAGTGCTTTAAGACGTCCTTCTTCTGACAAATCATTGGTAATCACAGTGACTGGCCATCCATCATTGGTCTCATCCATATAGATTTTCTTAGCACTATAGGGACATATGGCTTCTATTTCACACCCGTTTATACATCGATTAGATGAACCAAGTGGGGGGGCATTTTCTTTCCTAAAATGTTTTAGAGAACCAAAAGAGCTGACCTTTTTACATTTTGAGTCCACCAGCCATCGAAGGATATCAATATCATGACATGACTTTGCCAGAATCATTGGACTGGATAAACCTTCATTGCGCCAGTTTCCTCTAACATAAGAATGTGCAGCATGATGATAGCCCACATTTTCATTATGGGTTATGGAGATTAAGTCTCCAATGACACCGCTATCAATTAAGGATTTTATCTTGGTGAAAAATGGGGGGGTGTACCTTAGTACATGACATATGGTCAAACTTCCTGGTGATTCATTAACTTTGTCCGCTATTAGGACACATTCCTCTTTGGAAACAATGGGTTTCTCAAGCAGGACATTATAGCCTTTGTCAAGGGCAAGCATGGTTGGCTCAAAGTGCATTTTATCCTGTGTGCATACAAGGACAATATCTGCTTCAATCTTTGCTTCCAAGACATCTTTGTAGTCATCATAAACATTATCCTCAACGATATCATGTATCTTGGCAAATTTCTTTCTTTTGGCATCTATTGGTTCTGCAACTGCTACAAATTTTATCTTATCTGGTGCCATAAGAGCGTAAGGAGCATAAGCATTAGCCCCCCCCGCTCGCCAGCACCAACTAATATCGCTTTTAGTGTGTTCATGGTCTTTCTCCTTCTCATATTAACCTTTAACCGCGCCAGCTGTTATGCCCTTCACTATATACTTTTGCATAAAAACAAAAAATATCAGATTAGGAATTGTTGACATGACTATACCTGGCAATGCGTGTACCCAGTCTGATTTTTGGGCTGTAAACTTGGAATACAAAGCATTTTGAAGGTTCTGATACTGTGGTTTACCGCCTAGAATTAGCAGATTCACAATCACATCATTCCATATGGCCAATGCATCAATAACAACTACTGTAATGAGTATTGGTGTTAACAACGGTAATATTATGTGAAAATACGTCTTGAATTTTCCTGCTCCGTCTATATAAGCACTTTCTTCAAGCTCAATAGGTATCCCTTTAACAAAACCATGGATCATGAAGACTGCCAATGGCATTGCCAAGCCCAAGGAAACCAGTATATATCCAGCAACCTTGCCTTGAAGATGAATGGTATTCATGAACCGAGTTAAGGTGATCATGTAGGTTTGAAAAGGGACCATAATCGGAAATATAATGAGTATAAATATCCAAGAGCTCAACTTTGACTTTATTCTAGCCAACTTATAAGCTGCCATTGGTGCAAATAAGACAATTAAGAGAACCGTACTTATTGTATAGAAGAAGGTGTTTTTGTAGAGCATTAGGAATTCAAAATCTATCCACGTTTCAACATACATAGCAAAATCAATTTTTTTTGGGCAAAGCTAGGAAATTCTGCATCATATCATTATGACTTTTGAATGAGTTGGTAATAATTAAGGCAGCAGGGTAAATCCACATAAGGGCTATGACAAAAGTCAGAGATGTTTTGATACTTCGCATTGTGGTCTTAGACATTAGTATTCAACCTCCTTACTCTTAAACACTTTGAGTTGAATAAGGGTGATTACTAAGACACCCATGAAGAATATCAATGATTTGGCTGTAGCCAGTCCATACCTATTGGTGGTAAATGCTTCTCTAAATATGTTAAAAGCTATGGAAGATGTTGAATTTGCAGGTCCACCTTGAGTTAATACCAATATGACATCAAACACTTTAAAACCATAGGTTAATGAGTGAAATAAACATATGGTAAAAGCCGGCATTAATAGTGGCATTTTGACTTTTATAAAAGTCTGGACACGGCTTGCTCCGTCTATGGATGCTGCTTCAATAACATCACTTGGAATTGCCATCAGGCCTGCTATGTATATAATCATATAGAATCCTACATTTTGCCATATAGCAACAAGTTCTGTTGCAAAGAAGGTGACTTTCACATCCCCCCCAAGCCAACTCCATCCAAATATATCCAAGTTAGTCAGGTCTTGTAAATAGGTAAAACCAGGTCCGAATATAAACTTCCATATCAAGCTGATAGCTACCAAGCTTATGATATGAGGAATAAATATAAAAGACCTACTAATGCTGGATATCCTTGTTTTGTTAACAAGTAACACAGCCATAAGCAAAGCCAAAGCATTAACAACTATGATAAAAAAATATGGTGAATTTTGTTGTGAATACGAAACTGTTAAAAAATTTCGTGTCATTTGTAAATGCCTTAACAAAATTTGCTAAACCAACAAAGGTTTTGGTCTTACTAATACCATTCCATTTAAGAAATGAATAATAAATATTCATTAAAAAAGGGATGGTTGTCACCAAAAACACGCTACCAAGTGCAGGTAACGTGAATAGGATTAAATCAAGTACTTCACTTCTTTTCCTACGTCTCATTAAATCACCGTCCTAATAAAGTCATGCTGCACCCAACTAAGAGGTGCCAGCACTATTCTTTCTATATTACTCGACTAAATCAAGCCAACCCGCTGTAATTGCTTCAAGTGTTGCATCAGCATCAGTCACACCTGCCATATAGCCTTGTAATAAAGCCCCCCCCATCTCCATGTTGTAGCCTGCTGGCCATGCATTATGGTTAAATGGCTTTGTTAAACCGCCATCGATGTATTGCTTTGACTCTGTTGCAAGCATTCCTATTGGGTCAAGTGTTGTCTTAGCTGCTGGTACTGCACCAAGGGTTTGTGTAAACCAATCCTGTGCATCTTCTGAAGTTAACATGTACTCTAAGAACTTCTTAGAAGCATCTAGATTGTTTGAATCCTTATGAAGTACGTACTGCCATGATATACCTGAAATAACAACGGCCTCATCTGGATTGTCACTAACAGGAAGTGGTAAGTAGCCCATCTCAATATCTGGGTTAAAGCCTACAATAATTGACTCTGCCCAGTCACCCATGTGAATCATAGCTGCATCCCCCCCATTAGCAAGCATATTCTCAGATAACTCCCAGTCAATCTCTAATGGTTTCTCAGGTCCATAGTCAACCATCATATCTAGGAGTCTAGTGATGTTTTTGTAATCATCCATTGATGAGAAATCAATTTCACCTGAGCTGATTTTCTCTGCGATTACATTTGGATCATCATCGATTGTTGACACAAAATGGGATGCAATATGTGCAAGTACCCATGCTTCTTTACTACCATTACCAAATGGCAAGATACCATTTGCTTCAAGCTTTACACATACTTCTTCCAATTCGTCTAAAGTCGTTGGCAAAGTATCAATACCTGCTTGTGCGAATAATGTTTTGTTATAAATAAAAGCCATTGATTGATAGGATTCTGGCAAACTAAGAACCTTACCGTCTGTATTCATGGATATATCGATTGCTGTTTGGTTAAACTTATCAAGAACAGGGTCACCTGTATAGTCATAAGCAAAATCATAGAAATCAGCAACATAGGAGCCTGATTGTGCAGTCATAATATCTGGCACATCCCCCCCAGAATTCACTCTTGCTTTTGCAACTGTATAATAATCATTAGGCGCATGTTGAACTTCTATGGTAACGCCTGGATTCTCTGATTCATAGTTGGCAACCAACTCATCAAAACGTTCAAGACCATATGCCATGGCTGTTAAGACTGTTACTGTTACATCTTCTACTTTTTCAACTGCTGCACCTTCAGTGTCATCGGATACTTCTTCTGCACTGGTTGACTCTTCCACTTTGGCTTCGTCTGTCTTTTGAACATCTTCTTTTTTACCACAACCACTGAGTAAAGCAATGGTCATTAAAGTAACCATTAATATTGAAATCAGTTTTTTCATTATCCTAATACCTCCATTGTAATCGCCATATTATTTTCACTTAAGTTTGATACCCACAATATATTGTTTGAATCTATAACCATTGTAACACCTCACGAACCAAAAAAAGGCCATAATACTATGCGATTTGAACACTATTGTTCGCCGCTGTATTATGACCTTGATTATTCTCAATCAGACTATTTGTAGACCAAACGGCCGATTTTCTTCTTCTTAAGGTTATTGCTATATTCTTTGGGTGACACACCCGTATACTTCTTGAAGACTTTGGAGAAATACTGACTTGTCGTGAAGTTAAGGGCAATGGATACCTGAGTTACATTGAACTTACCTGATGCAATCAACTCCTCTGCCTTACTTATTTTCAGACTGTTGTAGTATTCTATAATACTCACACCTGCCTCTTCTTTAAACCTATGGGACAGGGTGGTTTTGCCTAGTCCAACCAACTTGCACAAGTCCTCAATACTGACAGACGTATACAAATGTTCAACCATGTAAGCATGGATAACACTGGACAGTTCTTTCCCTTCAGCATAGTCATTAATCAAGGTTAGATTAAATGGTGCTACATCCTCCTCTGCACTAAGAACCGATAACAAGACATTCTCTATGGTGTTACTAAGCATTTGCTCATACAATTTGTCATATTGGTCTAACTTAATAAACTCAAAGGGAGGCTTGATTTCACAGAAAATATTGTTGGACAGGGATATGCTTTCTCGCATAATCATCTTGGCCATTGGGTTAATGGCAATCTTACGCTCAGCAATATCCTTTAGTATAGGGCTATCGCAATCAAATGATGTGATAAACAAGGTAGCTTCTGAGTCCATAACATAATGCCTGTGGTAACCCATAGGTTGATGGAGGAAGAAATCCCCCCCTTTGACCAATTCAAAATACTTGTTGTCATTTTCCAGTAACAACTTACCTTCATCCACATAGATGTATTCCCAGAAATCATGGGCTTCACCTTCTGTCGAATAATTATTGGTCAAGACATTAACAAATATTGAATAAACCGATGTGACCGCTATGCTTTTTTCTAAAAGGTGTTTCTTGAATTTCGTGGTATCATCTCTCATAGGTCACCGCCTTATGGTTCACTTTTCCTCTAACCCTATACCTAAACATTACAATCCCAATCAATACAAGCACAAGGTAAAACATGGGATAACCCCCCCATTTCATAACTCCATCACTATAAGGCAAATCCCTATAGTAATAGACTGCCCATCGCATCAGTGTAAATAGAACAGCAAAAAGAATTGCCTTCTGACCATCCAATTTGATTCTTTCTTTCAAAATCATGACTATGATGATACAAAGGGTTGCACCTATAAGCTCATAGACTTGAGTTGGATGAACCCTTAGAGCCTCTGCTGCCTCCTTACCAAAGACAAATGACAGGATTTTTTTGCCTTGATTCTGGCAAAGGAATACCAACAAAGCTCTTGGTATAATGTCCATAACAACAGCCATTAAGTAGACACCCCCCCATTCTCATCACGATAAATCCTATACCAAATGGCATCCATAATCGATCGGCTAGTAGCCATATATTCTTCTTAGCTAACTTACAAAATAAAAGTGTCATGATAACAACGCCAACAACACCACCATAGAGTGAGAAGCCACTCCACTCCCAGACTATGATGGTTTTATCCGCTTCGAGATAATTCTGATAATTCACCACATAATTGAGTGCCCTAGCACCGCAGATACCACCAACTGCCATAATGACTATTAAGGTAAACTGGTCCCTATAAGAATACTTCAGTTGCTTAAGTTGATACACAACTAAGACTGCACCAATTAGTGATGCCAGTATCATCATAATGTTATAAGTACTAATATGCATGCCAAATATGTGAAGGTCTGGATACATAATTCTCCTCCTGTGTTATATATCGTCTTTAGCTTTTGTGCCTTTTAGTCCAACCTTAATTAGCAACATACCTTTACTATAATCCGCACTGATGTCTCCAGATATGCCCACGGTCTCTTTGTCTACATAATAGGCGTTCATAGTCAAATTCAACTCTACTTCCTCGTCAATAGAATAAGACTCCATCAGTCCATTGTCATAGGAAAATGACAGTGGGTCCATTTGGAACATGGAATCATCACTTTCTGTCACCTGCTCATAAGCTATGGTGCCTTCAGTATCAGATATCTTAGCTATGCCAATGATTGCACTGAATATTTGTCCCTCAAGAGCCTCTGCATCTTCAAATGAAACTGGTTCACCTTCTTCGGTTTCACACCCTTGGGTCATTTCATCCATCATACCTTCAAGTACTTGTTCCATCAATGCCTCAAACTCAGGAGACATGTAGAATTCTTTGATTTCTATAGCACTGTTCATCCAATTACCAACGAGTTCGTCCATTGTTGGTGCCAGCTTAAGTTTGACAGATACAGTTGATTGTATCGCTTCTTGTGTATTGTTTACTAGTACAAGCATGTACTTCCAATCATCTTTTAGGTCCTTATCAATGCCACCATAATTTTCGATGTTAAAGCCACCGGTATATGATTCAACATTCTTACTTTTAATCTTCACAAGATTGGTTATAATACCACCTGATGATTCAACTGTTAAGGTGGTGTTCTCATTCATCATATCAATCAAGTCTTGTGGAACATCGAGTGGCATCAAATAAGGGGGGGCTTCGCCATTAACAATAATGTCTTTTGTCCCGACCTCAATCGGATTCATAAGTTCTTCCGTTGTATAGCTCATTGTATCATCCGGATATGCCAAGCTAATGGGTGCACCTAGCTGTTTATATCGATCATCTTGACTCTCTATATTGGTGCATAGTGTATAGGCTTGATTAGTTCCAATAAGACCAGAAGCCAGATCAACATAGTATGGGTTTACCAGTTCAGCTCTTGACGCCAAGGTATTGGTCGTTATTGCAAGAGACAGATTATCGCCTTTTTCTAGACTTAAGTATATCTGTCTAATAATATCCTCACCATATCTATTCACTAAGAACTTGACAAAAGGTTGTCTTGCATAGCCATCTTTAGCCGTATTGTTATAAGGAATCATTGATTCAAAAGCCAGTTCCCAGTATTCACTAATTATGTTAGGAACACCGCCAGAGGCAACACTTTCAAAATAAGTGGCTGATGCTTCATCAAACCATTCTGTATCATGATCACCATAGTTACTTTGGATAAAATGGAACCATTCATGGTATAAGAGTGGCATCAGAGCCCCCCCTGACTTATAACCCTCTCTAAAATAGGAGCTGTTAATGCTCATCCAACCTCTATCAGGGTCCTTACCAAATATACGGGCCGTTTTGCTGATATAATAACCACCATTGACGTCAAGAATCTTGATATAGACGTAGAATGGCCAATTATCTCTTAGTTTATAAGAATAATCTTTTGCCAAGAAATCATCATGAACTTTCTCAAGGTCGTCTAGAAATGCCGTAGCAGAGCTTTGTCCAAGACTTGAGAACCACAATTGGTTAATCACTGAGAAATGACCACCTTCGTAGTAGAATTGGCTATCAAAAATACCAACTGAAGCCACATACTTTTTGCCACCAGCTGCATAGACACTGTTTTTATCAATCACAAGTGCCTTATCGTCATCGTCTTGTTCACTGAAGTAATCAGGAAGCAAGGTAATACTTGCATAGCCATCCTTTACCTCATCAGCAACAATGTATATCATTTCTTGAACTTCTTTATCTTCTGAGACGTCATAAGCATCTACTTGTACACCGAATATGACTTCCTCTTTTTCATAACCCTCTGGTAGTGCCAAATCAAGAACAACATCACCAACTGGTTGGCTATCTAGACTTAAGTTATACATGGGGGGGGATAAGGCACCTTCGACATCGCCTTCTGACTCGTATTCTATAAAGCTTATCTCTGCTTCTTCTTCTAGAGCATCATCTGCAAAATGAAGGGTAGCAATGCCTTCTAGTTCGTAATCATCACCACTCTCAACCATAGTTGTTTCTACATCATCTGGGTCATCTTCTTTTGTCTTTTCCTCATTGACCTTATCTTCTTTGCTCGTTGGATTACCAAAGTCAATCTTTCCAGTAAAAACAATGATCAGAGCAAGAATAACTATTGCCATAAGTGTGGCTATAAGCCCTCTTACTACTTTCTTAGCTTTTTTCTTAGTGACTGGTTCTTCACCAGTTATAATTGGTTCCACACTTGTCTTATCTGGTTCTTTACTAGCCTTAACCGAGTCAGCCTTATCTGAAGTAACTCCTGTAGCTGCGGTTGCTGGTTTCACCAGTTCTTTACCACAACTAAGACAAAATTTCTGATTTTCTTCTGTTGTCTTTGTTCCACAATTCTGACAAAAATTAGCCATACCTTCTCCTTTTTAAACACTCTAATATCTATACTTAATCTATCTATACCTAATCTATCTTTACTTTATTTATCTCCTGTTATAATTATAAGGCTCTAACAAGCTCCATGCCACACCGCTGACTAGAATCCTCACAAATAATCTTCCCTAATTTATCCTTAAGTACTATCTTAATCTCACCAGACAAACCTTCTTTGATAGTCTTATTCATAGCCCCCCCCATTTTTGGTGCCAGCAACTTATCCGCAAAAACCATGTGACCTTCAATAATCAATGAATAATTTCTGTTGGAAAGCTCTATATGAACATTGGTATCTGTGAATGTCTCCACCTTCAACTTGCTTCCATTATAGGTAGCAAATCTATATTCCTTGCCTTCATGAATAAGATTACATATGAAGCCTTTAAATGAAAATAATCCAAAGGGAATGGTTGCCACAGAGCAAAATAGGCTGACATCCTCTTGGTCAAAATGGTTTGACTGAATCCATAGATACTGACTTGGGAAGGAACGTCCCCCCCAGTCTTTCTCCATATAGCCTTTGCCACCAGTGAAATCAATCACTTCTCCATTCACCTTCAAGGACCCAATCAAGTCATGGCCCATACTAATAACGCCGTGATTACATTCCATATTCGGTATATAAGAGAAGAAGCCCATTATGTTAGGTTGTAATGGTGACGTCTCTATGGGTGTTGTCTTACTATATCTCATTCTACCACTAACTTTTAGTTCATCTGACTTAATATTTAGATGCATGCCATCAAGACAAAAACGGTTGTCATCAATACTAACAGAAAAAGGACTATCGCTCGTCGCAAACGCCTCTATATCATAGTCCACATTATAAGCTCTAAGTTCATTCTCCTGATTCAAATGAAGACATTGAATAAAACACCCATCACCGGAGGCATCATAATTAACACCTGGTATAAAGCTAAGCGTATGACTGCCATCGGCCGTCGTTTGCTTATAATACCAACCTTCGAAATAAGCCTTGTTATAGAATCTTTTTTTGGAATACCTCTGGATGTTTGTGTTTATTCATAATAGCTATTACCTCTACTTTATTATACACATAAGTTGCACTATCTATTCACATACTAGAAAAACATTATGCACAAGCCCCCCCAAATACCAACATAATAAACATAACCGGTACAAGAACAATCAGTGCAAACAGACCAATAACCTTTTGGTCACGTCTAAAGCTTCTTACAGCAATAATACCACTGATGACCAAAGCAAAGATACCATATATGACAGCTAAGTCTTCATTGAACTGCATAAAGCCAACGAAGCCACCATAACTAAGTAGAAGAATCAAAAAAACCAATTCCGACTTCTTTTACTGTTGTATCTTTTTCTTCAACTACATCTTTCTCTTCTACATTCTTTTCTGTCTTCTCTTCTACTTTCTCTTCTACCATATCTCTATTATCTCTCTCCATCATTACACCCTCACATTTCTATTGTATTTTTATTTGGTCGCAACCTTTTCAATCCATTAATGATTTTTTTCTCTGTTTATAAACATCAAACTAATAACACATAACCACTGAAAGTGGGTTAGTCCTAGCAAGCCAATTTCTTCAACCCGTATGAACTCATTGAAGAAGCGAAAGCCCAAATAACCGTTAAGGAATAGTCTGAACAAACCACCAGGTTCAACCCCCCCCTGCTTCTTACGATACACAAGATATATAACCAGAAGTACGTCAAAAGTCAATTCATAGAGCTGTGTTGGATGTCTATGTATATGGTCACCAAAATCTATTCCATAGTCTGTATGGGTTGGTATACCATAACAGCAACCGCGAAGCAAACAGCCCACACGACCAATGGCCATAGCAACCGCAACGGGTATGGCAATCTGATTACCCATCTTCACCTTAATACCAAGAACATACTTCACTAGTCTTGCACCTATGAAACCACCGATCAATCCACCAATGATGGTACGTCCTGATAGGATGGTCATTAAGTCCACGTTCTTGTCTGTGTAATCACTCCAATAGATGAATAAGAGTGGTAACTTAGCACCAATGGTACCGCCAATCAGAGCAAATATAACGATATAAAGGGCATTCATATTTTTAACTTGGTCCCTTTTAACACCTCGAAGGTATAAATAAAGCCCAGTCACAATAGCAAGGGATACAAACAGTGGATAAGACTCTACTTTGAAGCCACCTATTTCAAAAAGCACAGGCATAAGCCCCCCCCATGTTTCATTCATTAACATCCCTCCTTTAGCTTGCTGCCAAATCGACAACACGTGCCATTAGGATTGTTCATACACGCATATAATTTCATAGCACCACATTTACCAAAGGCACCTGATGTTTTAAGGATGGCCAGGACACCAACCACTATCCAAGCAAGGAATCCATAACCTAGCAAGTTAAGGAAAACCGCAACACCTGCAATAATACAGCCAACAAGATGGGCAAAATACACAGCATTCTGGTCAACCATTATGTCATTTGATGGTCGTAATCGCTCTATGCTAAGGCTATAGATAAGGACTAGTGGGGGGGCTTTTTCAACCTTAAGTATGGCTGACATAAGGAGAAGGCCAAATACCACAATCACAAGGATTATATTCTGTAATCCAAGCCCAAGCCATAAGAGCAAGGCCATGGAATATTTGCAGAAGCCAAAAGCATTTTTTCTCACTGTAACTGGTCTGATTTCCTTCATTGCTTCTTCCTCTTCTTTCTGATTCTAGGAGCTAGCTGTCCAACCTCTTCTTTATAAGCACTGTAGTCACTAAACTGGGCCATTAACATAACTTCCTCTTGATTGGCCCTATAGACCATCATTGGTATGAAGATGACACAAGTCATAACTAGCAGTAACAAATCATGATACAAAAGGCTACCACTCAGCAACATTAATATAATAGATGAATAAAGGGGGGGATGTCTTACATATTTGTATGGGCCCCCCCTACGCGTTAAAGTATGGCTTTCATATATTTTGATGTGATTGCCCCCCCAATTACCTCCAAGAACAATACGACCATAGACATTGATGATACAACCAGCCACTAAAGGCAGCCAACCAAGAACCATCATGATATCCACTACACCCTGGCTAAACGGCAACTTGCCAAAACCCCCCCACCGCGCCACAGTATAATAAACAGCAAAGAATAAAGTCATGGTCCCTGTCTCAACAATAGACTTTCGCTCTTTTTTCACCTTGTTTTTTTGACCATAGAGCAAGAAATCAATGAATATAACAGTAAATACAAGGGTCACACATAGACTGACTAAAATATTTGATATAAAAGAGATCCGCGAAATCATGACTGGGCCTCCCTATATAAGATATTGTAAGCTGAGAATGGTATTTTCTTTAGGTCCTTAGTAATCACATGAACACATTCCTTCTGCATAGATTTTAGATCGAAATTATATCGGTCTACAAATGAGCTAATGCTTACTCTGAAAGTATTGGCATCAATATAAGCCATTTTCTTTTCCTTGGAGCGAATCATGAAATCCATAGGTAAGAACTTCTTGAAGTCACTCATCAAATCACAACACGATGTAAGGGTGCTTAAGTTCTTCTTACCTTCACCAGCCTTATTAAGCATATCTTCTATGGTAAAGGCAAATGTGTTGTTAATCAAATGTAAGTATTTTTGAATCTCCATATTCCTGGTAATAGGCAAGAATCCACCGGATTTTGTTTTGCTCAGATAGGTGATGGCTACACGTTCTACATTACATGGTAGAGGTATAAAGTCCTCTTCGGTTAAGAGTCCACCAGTCTGCCTCTCAAATCCACCTAGGATACTTGATAAAGTAGAACGATTCATAGCTTGGGATTCAACCGATGCCAAGTCATTGTCAACACGGCCAAAATAAGCTACTGGTTGATAGTTAATACCTCTAATAAAAGGTTTTGACAAAGCGAACTCAAATATCTTGCCAAGCTCATCATCATTAACACCTTTGGCCACTGTTGTCACCAAAGTCACTGGCACTTCATTGGCCACCAATAAATCAATAGCCTTAAGCTTGGTCTCAAGAATGTTCTCACCTCTTAATGACTCATAAGTACTTTCCTTGAAGCCATCGAATTGCATGTAAACTTCGAAGCCACCTTTAAAGCCTTTGAGGGCCTTAACAAATGTCTCATCCTCAGCAATACGAAGCCCATTAGTGTTAAGCATTACATATTGGATACCTTTGTCCTGAGCCATCTCAATGATATCCAGAATCTGAGGGTGTAAGCTTGGCTCACCACCACTGATTTGTAATATCTCACCCTTGCCTCGCTCTGATTCAATGAACAGATCCATCATGTCACTAATTTTCTCAAGTGATAAGAACTGGTCCTCCCCCCCAGCATTGGCATAACAAGTGGGACAGGCCAAATTACAAGCATTGGTCACTTCAATAAGCCCAATACATGCGTGTTGATCATGCATAAGGCAAATGCCACAGTCGAATGGACAGCCTTTATTAATCTGTGTTTGGGTAATCATAGATGTGCTTGGTTTATCATAATGCCTCTTCTTCATATGATAGGCATAATCTTCTTCAAGTAAAGCCTTGGTCTCACCATGGTCAGGACAATACTTAATTATATAGACACTATTATCTTGGCTCACTATCTTAGCAGGAACCAAAGTCATGCATTCGTTACAGAAGCTACTGGTAGCCTCTATGTATATATACTCTCTATTCATTTCTTCCCCCCCTATAGCTCTTATCTATTTAGTTTTAAGATTTATTCCACTATATTATACCATAAGTCATACGGATTTAATCCATGTCGTGATGATTACAATTCAAAAAGGGCGTATCCGAAGATACGCCCTTTCACTTCTTTATATTCTACTTTCCTGATACCATAACCTACATAAACAAATTATAACTAGTTGTTAAGCCTTGCATTCTCAATGATACGTATATCTTCTATTGCAAGAGTGGTAATGGTTGCATCACCATTTATCGTTCCCAGCTCAAAGACCATCTTACCATTATCATATGTTGCTTCTGTCATCGTAAATTCATATACATATAGACTTTTTGCTGTATCAATTACTAGTGTTTCTGTTGGTGCAAAAGCCTGCCACCATGGATCCGCCGACAGCGCCTGACCAATGTTCACATTGATTGTTTTTGTATCAAGGGCACTTGCTTCAAACATGACAAGGTAATCATTGCCTTGAGTGAAAGTAATCCCATCTTGATAGACCTGTGGAGAATAAGCGTTTCCAACCCCCCCCGTGACATCTACCGTAAGAACAGAATCAGCATAGGTCATAGTTCCTGCACCTGGACCTGACCATTCATCTTGCTCCCAGATATTCCAGGAATCCGTCAGAACTGAATCCAGTTTGACAACATTAATGTTATCAATAGACACTACAGCTGTTGTCGCATCACCGTTGACAGTCCCAAGTTCAAAGACTATTTTACCGTTGTCAAATGTCTCTTGAGTCATTTCAAACATATAGCTATAAGCTGCTTTTGTCTCTTCAATCACACAGGTTTGAGTTGGTGCATAAGCTAGCCACCATGGGTCTGCATCTAAGCCTTTACCTACATTGACATTAATTGTTTTGGACGCTGACGCACTGGCTGTAAAAGATACCATGTAAGTCGCACCATTATCAAATGTCATACCATCCTGAAATACTTGTGGTGAATAGGCATTACCAACCCCCCTGTTACATCCACTGTTATGAGACCGTTCTCTTGGATTAGTGTACCGGCGCCAGGACCTGACCATTCGTCTTGTTCCCAAATCCCAAAACCACCCTCTACAATTAAGTTATTGTCAAAATCATAGATATAGCCTGGGTCTTGTGTTACAGGTGGTGTCCCAGCTTCTTGAACAACTACATTGTCAATATAGATATTGTTGTCACCAACTATGGCATTACCAAGTTCTCCAACAAGGAACTTCAAAGTGGCTTCCTCATCAATACCGCCAAAAGTTAATGAATAGTTTGTCATCTCTGAACCAAGGGCAACCATTTCATCAACAAAGCGGTAATAACCAGCATTATCTATGACCACTAATAAATCTCTTGCCACGTCAGCTCTTGCATCAAAGGTGAGTTCATAAGTCTTATCCCCCCCTTCAAAAAGGAAAGGTCCCTGATACATATGGGCAGAATAGTCTTCTTCTCCGTCATTACTTAGACTAAAGACTGCTTCCTCGTTAACAACTGAGAAAGTACCTGCTGCGTCATAGTGAATATAAGAGGTCCATCCTTCACTGCCATCAGCAAAATCCCCCCCATTGGCAAATCCTTCAATACCTGGTGTTGTTTCTGGCATCTCATAGATAGAGTCGATGACTTCTTCTCCATCAATAGAAGCTGGATTCACATCTTCATAGATTCTAATATAGTCAACTATAAGTTGTTTTGGGAATGTGGTTGTCTCATCAGGTGAACCAGGCCAGTTGCCTCCAACGGCTAGGTTCAGAATCATATAATACTCATGGTCATAAACCCACTCATCTGGTCCTACTTCAAGATCAACCTCGTCTTTATTAACAATATGGTACAAGATGTCATCCACGTAGAACTCAAGTTCATCTTCATCCCACTCAAGTGCGTACAAATGATAATCTTCTGAAAGGTTGATGCCAGTATCTACATGGCCATTAATACCTGGCCCTGCTGATATTGGTCCGTGAGGTGTTCCATGTACTTCGGTTACATTACTTCCAATGTATTCAAGTATATCTATCTCACCACAGTCAGGCCACCCAACTGTCGTAATATCTTGACCAAGCATCCAAAATGCTGGCCATATCCCTTGGCCACTAGGCACTTTGACTCTAGCTTCAATTCTACCGTAAGCCACTGTTACTTTGTCTTGGGTAATCATTCTTGCAGATGTATAATCTGTTGTATAATCAACCCCCCCATCGACAGTGAAGTTCTTCTCTTCTTCAAGGGCTTGAATCACTAGATTCCCATTGTCTATAAAGGCATTGTCACTTGAATCTGTGTAGTACTCAAGCTCATTGTTACCCCCCCAACCTGGAATACCTTTATCAGCACCATTACCAACTTCAAAAGTCCAGTTATTCATGTCAATCTCTGACCCATCAAATTCATCTGACCAGACAAGTTGCCAGTCTTCAACAAGGTCTTCATCCGCTTCTGTTTTTTTCTCTTGCAAGAAGTTCTTCCATTGTTACTTGTTGCTCGGCTGTCCCGATTCTTTCAAGTGCCACATGTTCAATCCATACAGGTGCCATATCCTGAGCAAACCATATCTCGAACCTAGCGTTTGGATTGGTCTCACCATACATGGTAAATTCATACTCGTATGTCGCCATCTCTGGTGATAACTGAACATCTTCTTGAGAGTATGCTGACCATCCACCATTGCCATCAGCACCTACTTTGACCGTAATAAGACGTGGCGTTTCTGCTTTTGCTGTTACACTCACTTTATAGATACCAAGCTTCTCTACCATGACTGGTGCTTGTATCAATTGAATCCCATATGAAGGCGATGCAATACTGGTTGGTGTTACCTTAGCTGTTTTTTTATCAAGCTCGAATGAAGCTTCTGCCCCCCCACTGTTTGTAAAGAATATCCAGCTGTCTTGGGTATCAACAGCACCTTGACCATCCGGTTCATTCTCTGACAGGACTTCAGTCAAATATGGATTTGACAATATGTTGCTCTCATCTACTTGTTTATGTGCAGGAACTGCAGGCTGTGCTGGTGTTGCTGGTGTTCCACCCCCCCCATGTGGATCAGCTGGCACTGCTGGTGTTGCGGCATTCTCCTGCCCCCCCTTACCCTTGTCATTGTCATTAACAAGAGCAAAAGATACTCCTGTCAAACTCATCATCAATAAACATACTAATAGTACTACTCCAAGCTTTTTAGTCATAATACCCTTCCTTTCAAAACCTATTAAACGCTCCCTAAAACCGGTTTCCGGAAACCGATTTCCGTATTTCCACTTTACCATAGAATATGCAATTCGTAAAGAGTCTAAAGAACTTTTCAACAAAAAAAAGTGCTGTAGCAGAATGTTGCTGCTACAGCACTTTGAGTCTCAACGTTTATATTTATAGAAATCTAAGTCAAACTTCTGACGGTTTCTCTTTCAATAAGATTAACAGGTATTCGATCAAGGGGGGGCTCCGGTATGTCCTCACCCTGTATTTCTTTATACAAGGTTTGAGCTATTGTTTCACCAATCATCCTGGAATCTTGACGAATTGTTGTTAGTTTGGGGGGGTTAAACAAGCTGGCCATTTCAATATCATCAAATCCAATAACGGATATGTCTTCAGGTACACTATAACCACCAGCGTTGAAGGCACTGATTGCAGCCATTGCCATAATATCTGATGATACAAACACAGCTGTGGGCATATCTTTCTTGCTAAACCTTTCGATATATCTGGTCGTGGTTTCATAGGCACTTTCATAGTTAAACCAATTGGACTCAATCAGAAGTTTTTCTTCCCATTCAAGGCCAAAGTCATCAATGGCATCTCTAAAACCTTTGAAACGTTCCCCCCCGGCAGCCATTGTGTGCAAAGGTCCGGCAATATGACCAATTCTGCGGTGACCACACTTGTGCAGATATTCCACTACTTTTCTTGAACCTTCATCATTATTAGACATAATATAAGGTATATGTTCTACCACCATATCTGAGGTGACACATTTTATATTACTGTCAAGAAGGGCCTGCATATCCTTATCACCTTCCATTGCTGTGATGATGAATGCCCCCCCATCGACATTTCTATACCGACAATGTTCCAAGTAACCCATTGTATTAGTGCCCAGGGTTTTATTAATGAATATGGTATCGTAACCCAACTCTCCCATCTTATGTCTAAAATACTCAAGAACAGATGAGAAAAATGGATGGTCAAGGCCTATACCTACATTTTCTGGGAACACAATCCCTACCAAGTAACTTTGCTTGGTCTTTAGACTCTGCGCCGTTATATTGGGTACATAGCCCATTTCTTTTGCGACTGCCATGACTTTCTCTTTGGTCTTAATGTTAACTTGTTTGTAATTGTTTAACACTTTAGACACAGTACCAGGTGCTACACCCGCTTCTTTGGCAATCTCATATATTGTTGGCATTACTTCTCACCTCCTGTTACGGCATAATCACTAACATCTATTAGGATGAGTGTCGTCATGCTTTATCATACGACATAAGCTTATCTGATTCAATAGATTTACTAAGAATATCTATTCTCATATAGAATCTACTCTCTAATCCCAATAAGCATGATAGCCACCAATCCATCCAACTGTGCCATTTTCCAACTGGATTTTGGCCAAATCGGATGTGACTTTTGTTTCAAGAACTGTAAAACTATCGCCATGTTCCAGATGTCCTACGATGATATCAAGGTGATCTTCTTCCTTCCAATCTTCCATGGTATAGACATCCAGAGGGACATCCTTAGCATTTGCAAGAAGAGGTTCAGTATGGCCATAGTATAGTATTGTGGAACCAATAATTGCCTCATTATCTACAAGGCTCTTAGACGCCCAATCATAGTAACCTGTAGCGGTTGATAGCTTATAAGTCACTGGGTTAATACCTTCCTCATCAATAGCCCTACTAAAGAGATGACCATTCCAGAAATATATTTTGCCATGCCCATCCATATAATCTATCAGACCATAGAGTCCGCCATTGTAAGAGAGTACACCTTCATCTATTGTTATAAACTGATTGTAGACAAATGGCTCGTAGCCATCGGTTTCAATGAATAGATCAATACTAGAGTCTTTCATATCAACATCTGTAATACAGATGGATTCCTCATAATATAGATGACCTGAGGTGTTAACTGTCAGAAGCTGGTCCTTGTAACTTATAATCCAATAAGACTCAGTTGGGTAGAAAATAAGTTCCTCTGGTCCACCATTCATATCCACATCAAGTTCAAGTCTATAAGCATCCCCCCCTTGTCTTTCGTGGCTGAACCTAAGGTAAGGATTAACACTACCAACTTCCTCGAAGTCACTTTGGCTAATAGTAATAGGACTGATATGATTCAAGTCAGTAACGTCCAACTCATAATCATAGAGATTCGACCAATCAATACTCTTAAGTACCGCCTGGCCATCCACATAATCTACAGTGAATCGACCGATTTCTTCTAAGTTCTCATCAATGACTGTAACAAGTCCAGAACCACCTGAATAAATATGGATTGTCATATCAAGTTTATCAAGACCATCATACATTGGGTGAATGATTGGCACCTGTGAGTAACTCATCTGATTGGTAATCTTCTTATATTTGATTTGGTCTTCCTCAGTTACATAAGTCTTCTGTCCAATGGTATTAGCTAAGGTTAAATAGGCCTTCACACACTCTGTATAATCCCTATAATAGACTGATTTCATATAATCATTAAGCTTATAGGTCTTCTTGGATACTTTTGTATAAGCATTGTCTTCGCCTTTGTTGCTTTTAACACTATCAAAAAAAATCCATCACCGTTATCATCAACTAACGCATCATAGCCCTTATTTACATCTGCCATTATATCCATATAGATTTCTGGTGTTGCGCCCCCCCCTAGTTCCCATAGTGTGAATCCCTGCGCACCCAACTGATTGACCTGTACAATATTAAGGCATGAATAGTGGCTACCATTTACTTCAAGTACAGCCATAGCTTTGACATCACTTTTGATATCATCAATAACACCTCTAGGTATATACTCACCTTCGTTCAGATTATAGAGATGTACTTCACACTCAGAGGTCAGACCGTAGTCCGCAGACTCATTACCAATACCAATAGCCATCACTGACTTGTACTCATTCATCCAGTAGAAGACCAAATCCTTGTCCTCATCTAATCCCAACTGGTTCATCAAAGGCCTTAGTTCCAAATCCATCATATCAAGCTCAAAGCGATTCCTATAATCACTAATCAAATCATCATCCCACATACGTATATAACGACCATATAGCCACCCCCCCGTCACTTCTTCTCCAGGTCGACTTGAGAAGGTTACCTGATACCAATAGTCCTCTTCATTCTCATCAATCACATAAGCTTCATAGGTACGGGCGCTTGCAATTAACTCGGTTCCTTTTAATAAAAATTCTAGGCTGCCTAAGTCTTCTCCATAGCCACTGTAGTCTAGGGTTAGATATGGGTAATCAATCCCTGGCCCTTCTCGAAGTCTCACCCTATTGTTGGTGACAACCTTCTCTGAACCTGTAACAACTTTGATATCATCAACATAGTCAATTAATGCATCAGCATTATTAATGCCAACGTCAAAAAGACCGGCTGATACATCTTCTGTATCGATTGGTTCATCATAATCATTTGACTCTTCACTAGCAGTCACTCCTGATTCAGACTTTGCATTCAATTCATCTTTTTCATTGGAATTACAGGCTGACAATAGAACCATCAGCCCTAGAATTATCACTAATAATTTCACCCTCATGGTAGTCTCCCATCATAATATCTCTGGTCAAATTATAACTGATAGGTATTACTGGTGACAAGAATATAGGCCATAACGATGACCATAGATTATATTATGGGTTATGGAGATGACTAAAGTAACTTCATACTCAAAAAGGAGTGTATCCGAAGATACACTCTTTCAATATAACATACTTAAACACTACGATATTTTTAATCATGATAGGATCTACTCATTCAAAACTAATTGGGAAAGTTCAATATCCTCACTATCTAGTTTAGTATAGAATATATCTGTCAATTCCTCATTGTAGATAAACATATATTGTGAAGTCACAATGGCAATTCTACCAATATGTTTCTCAGTAATTTTTTTTCAAATTGCTCTTAGAGTATTCATACAACAAATCGTCATCAGCATTCCATAGTATGAGATTATCATTGTGAAAAGATAATGGGTAAAAATTACCTTTTAACACTACCTCATAGATATCTTGATCTTTATCAAACTTATTTGATTTGAATTTTACTATACACTGCTCCCCCCCATTCTCACTTGATATAGCATATAAGTATCCATTGTGTTCCTTTGTTAGTTCTGTAGATATTGGCAAATCATGCCAATCATACTGCTTTTCACCTTCAATCCACTTTTCTTTATTGTCTAAATAAATGATTTCACCATCCTTTAGATAGCTCATTGGTATACCTAATTCTTTTTCCCAACTACCACTTAAATTGGTTTGAAATCGTCTATAACCCGAACTTTTACCTGATGATATCTGTTCAATATAATAGATATGTTTTTCGTCGACATAGATACCTTCAATATAGCCACGATTTTCAAACTTGCTATTTGAATTTACAGAATATATGTTTTCAACCTCGACACCACTATCTTTTATTTCGAATGATAATAACGTTTTGGATTCTTCACTATAAGCATATATACTGTTATCAACTATATTTAGATATTTGGGGGGGATACCTTCTATGTCTTCAGTTATCAAGTACTCTTTAACAACCATAAGATCTTTGTCGAGTTCTATCAGATAAAGGTCGTCATTCTGTCTAAAAAAATAAGAATAAATGTCCTTTTTGATTTTCAATCATATAGCCACCATTTATATTTGAGTAATAACTATTTGAAGAAGTAGAATACTTTTGATTTCCGGTAGAATACAAGTATATCATCAGAGCTAAAAATAGCAGAACAAAACATATTACGATTTTTTTTCACTTACACACCTCATTTAGAGAGCACCATTCAGGTGCTCTCCTCCTTTCTACTTTACAATCATCTCTCCTGCCCAAAAGAAATCAAACTCATCTGTTTTCCATACAATTCAATCTCATTTATACCTGACTCAAGAATATTTGACAAATCCGATCGATAAAATTTAATAACATAACATAAATCACCTTCATCATTCTCTGCAAAAGGATTCTTTACATAACCAAACTTTTCGTCATTAATTGAATATACTGTATTGTTCAAGGTTATTGAATCTGGATTTATCTTAGTGATGTCATAACCCTCTGGAAATTGAAGATAAAGAGTAATCTGAGCTTTACCCTTTTGACCTGACTTCAGATTTAACGAGCCAGGCTCTGCAACAACATCTACTGGTAGAATTACATTAATCTGAACTAACATTTCAGCTCTATTACCAGCATTGTCCAAAGCTTCAATTCTTAATGAATGTACTCCTGGTGTTTCAAACATAATAGTGTCCATATTATAACTCTCATCATCAATTGATGTTGTCGTTGAATGGATTCCAGATAACTTATCTGATACCTCATAATTGATATCTAAGATTTCACCTAACAACATCTCTACTTTACCATTATATACTATTTCAGGCACAGTAAGATCAATCATATATGGACCATAGATTTTTGAAGTTTGGTTGCCTGCATAATCAATTGCCTCAATTTCATTATACCAAATACCTTCTTTATCAAGTAAACACATACTATTGTCATTAGCCACCTCATCTGTCTGTTCTAAACTCAATTTCCATGAGTGATTAATTTCTCTAACACCTGATAAAGAATCACTAATAAACGACTCAAAAGCTAAAGAATGATTTAACCATTCTCCATTGTATGTCGCTATACTATCGAACTCAATTATAGGCATGTTGCTATCAATATTTATTGGACCCACCCATAAATCAGACCTCTTGCCATGTTGGTTAATTGCATATCCATTTACATACTGGGATTCTCCATCCTCCAATAAAACAACCGGATCAGAAATATGTGTTAAAATATCTTCTGGATTTATATTCTCAAACTCTACCTGTACAGATTCGTTATACCAGCCAAACTCATTTATATTTTGTGAAATACTATAACTAATTTCAGGTGCGGGTTTCAACAACTCCTCTGAAACACCTAATTTAAATATATCACATTCAACTCCAATATCATTTAATTCATAACTATTTTGTGCAAAATTGTCATCAAAGATTGTATTACTCATTTGTGTTATATCCACTTGATTATACACATCTTTTGAGTCTGACAAAATATCGATATAATACTTCCCTTGTGGTCCACCGTTAATATAGTATAGCCCCCCCTCTTCACTAATCTTTAGAAATAATATAGCTTGCTGATTAACTTTCAGCAAAGGATTATCAATGACTTCCATATCCATTTTCCCATCGTGTAAAAACTGAACCGTTGATATATCATTTCCTTTTATCACCTCTAAAACATCAGCTGTCAACATACTTTTCGGAATACCTATATCACTATCAAAATCACCTACATTGTTGACTATAACTTCAACTATCAGATCTGAGTCAGAATAAAGTTCATCATCACTTATTCCTAGATAACTTGCAGAAATTGCACCACTTCCAGCTCCTGCGAAACCTCCCCCCCAATCTTGTGCAGATTGGACTCCAAGAATATCTTCTGTAGTAAGATACCCATCATTTGCAATGTCAATTGTCCATCCATCATAATATCCGTACATCAGCTTATTGCTATTTGAAAAAGACTTAGTATCCAAATACAAATCTCTTAATCCTAGAACATGTCCAATTTCGTGTGCGCCTATTGCCTTAAATATTTCATAGTCATTAACATTACTTATTGTTGTACCTGATCTAGATGATGTTTTTTTTGCAGCCAACTTTGACTGGCAAAGTCTATATGCATTAAATACAATTTCTGCATAACCAGTATCAGGATCAACATATGCATGTGCTCCAGAATAAGAAGCAGAATCATTTTCCTTATATATAATATGTGGAGATCCATTATCAATTATCACCAAATCACTTGGTGCTCCAATGATATTGGCATCATTCCAAATAGATTGTATGCTATTCTCTGTGATATTATATTCTACAAGTGCACCACCAATGTGCTCGTAGTAAGTCCCAATCACAAAGTCGGTAAAGAATGTACCATAATCTATATCTTGACCGGCAATACTACCCCCCCACTTATCTATCACCTTAGTATTAAACATTGATGCATCCAAGCTAAATGTCATAGGTAGATTTGTTACCATTTGTGAATCATTGTCCTTAATCTGCCATCCATCAAATTCTGAGCCATAGTCTTTGTTATTTTTTTTAATATCGGTGTAAATCTTATAACTTTGTTCTTCATAAACAGAGTAATCGTCATTACCATGCGGGATTACTTTTAGGTAATAGTCTCCTGATTTGTCGATATCAAAATAAAGATAATTACGCTCATAACTGGATATAGATTGAGAAACAATTGTTGCAGCATTTGAATAATACAACTCCACTATGTAATCCTCTTCATAATCCACAACTTTTGCACCCGTAACAGGATCTTTATGCTCAGCATATGGGCTAATAAGTGATACATAAAGGTATTTTCCAATTTCGTTGTCATGTACAGTCAGCTTAAACCAATCAACATCATTTTCATGTAGGTAGCCTGATTCAGTAATGAACGCATTACCCCCCCATAAGTTATCCCATAAGTTACTCCTAGAAATATCATGTGCATCTGTTATATTGTTATTAGCATTCTCATACTCATCGGCACCAACTTCAAACTCTTTCTTACAAGTATTATCGCTTGTTGACGTCTCTGGATATTGTGTATTCAATATTGTAATTTCATATTCATGAATCCCAGATATTTCTGTTAAATCAACATCCATATATACAGTCGTATTAGAATACGCTGAAACACTAGTTTCACTAGTTGACCCTATCAATCTACCAGTTTCGTATTATGAATCTCAATATCATATGTTCCAGACTCATATCCTCCCCCCCTGTTGTACACATCAAACTCTACTGCTACATTGGTCTCATTCACCTTGCTATAAGATTCTGGAATATTAAATGAACTTTTATTAAGATTAAGATTAGGTTTGTTCAAAGTTATTATTGGTAGTTCTTTATAGTTTGTCGATGTATCACCATCTATACCTACTAAAGTATTTACATTAACAGCTAATCTACTACCGCTTGATACAACCCAATACGGATAGTTTATAGCTTCAATAGTTATTGTATCACCTACAGGTATTTTCACATGTTTTGTGATTAAATTCTTAGATAATCCGTCAATTAATAGTTCTAGTTCAACACTTCCAGAATACTCGACACTACCAGAATTCTTTATCTCTATTGGTACCTTTACCTTTTGTCCTATAAATAATTTCTGCGGAACGGTACCATCACTATTTCTTAAATCAATACTCATCACTTCAATATCAATAGGGAACTTTGGCTCTTCTGGTTGAGATCCCTCACCGCCTCCACCGCGGACTGTAAAAGTAAAAATATCATCTGAATCATTATTACCATTATCTGGGCAATGATACCTTATTTTATATGTTCCTGCTTCGGTCATAGTTGGTGTCGTATAAGTTACATAATTTGAGGTGTAAATCGGTGTACTATCATCTCCAGCTAATCCAGCAATCGGAGATCTAGTATGTGTATCAATAGCATTTGACTCATCACCACTTTTATAAAGTGTAATAACACATTTGTCATGATCATCGTAAAATCCTGCTCTTACTGTCACCTTTTCACCAACACTAATTGATTGATTATCATATGTTGGGTGTTTAAATGAGATGTTTACCAGTTGGTTATCTACTAACTTAGATGTAATATCATAAATAACATCAGATTGTTCTATGGAATATGCATTATTTTTGTTCTCATATACCAACATTGCATTCAATACGCCATTACCAAAACTGTTTCTATCTCCGTAAGGTATCGTGCTATTATTTAAAATGGACTTTATATTATCCCCCCCACTACTATCTATAGAATCACCCTTTAATTCAGCTGCAATCCCAGCTACTATAGCTGCTGATACTGATGTTCCTTCCACCGTATGATACTGTCCATCGATACCTAAAGCATCATTAATCTTTCCAATGGCAACCAAATCTATTTCTTGTCCACTGTTGGAAAGTTCTAAAATCTCATTAGCTTCATCAACAGCACCAACGGCCATTACTTCTGAGTAGGCTGCTGGATACTGAACACTACTATCAGTATTTCCTGCCGCTGCAACCATTAGTCCATCTTGTAAATAGAATGTCTGCACTGCTTCATGTAATATGCCTGAATACTCATCAGCTCCAAAACTCATTACAACGATATCCATACGATTCTCAGTACACCACTCTAGTGCCTTGATGACATCGCTGTAATAACCTGTTCCGTTATTATCAAGTGCTTTTACAGCATACAATTCAGCTCCTGGGGGGGCTATACCCACCAAACCACTGTCATTTGCCTTTGCACCAATAATTCCTGCAAGTGCTGTACCATGGCCATTATCATCATCATATGTTGTTCCTTCGATAAACGATACACCGCCAACAACATTTAAATCAGTGTTATCAACATCGATTCCTGTGTCAATAATTGCTACTTTAACTCCTGCCCCCCCATTGAATGCAGGGTCATCTATTTGGTCCTCACCAATAAGAACAAGATTCTGTGGCATTAGGTCTCCACTAACAGTGACTATTGAATCATATTCAACTGCTATAATATCAGGATCATTGATTAATTCCTGAATCTCAGTTACTGTACCCTCTACAGCTGTAATATCATCAGTAACCGCTTCATATAATAGAGGATCAACTGCAGCATCCTCTGTTGGTTCTTCTATTGGTTCCTCAACAGGATCCTCAACAACAACTTCAATCGCTGGCTCAGTTGTTGTATCAGGTTCTACAGCACCTTCTTCTGCTGTAATATCCTCTGTTGGTTCTTCGGCATTCGTTTCTTCAACAACGACTTCATCTGGAAAAAAAACTTAGCCTTTAACCTTTCGTTGTCCTGATGTTTAACAATAAACTTCTCTTTCTTCTCTGACTATTCGCATACGACGAATTTGTCAAAAAACTGTTGCCTAAACTTGTAACAAGAAATGCTGTTATCAAGACAAGGCTCATTACCCTCTTAAATACTCTCATTAATTATTCCTCCATGGTTAGTTGATTTATTAATATACATACTGATATCAGCATGTTGCTTCCAGTGATTATAAGTAACTGTGTGTACAACAAAAAGACCTATTGCACCCAATATTCTGAAAATAGTTCACATCAAAAATACTGTGACAATAAATGACACATTTAATTACTTCATTCTATTCAGTTAATAAATTTAGGATAATTTGAAAGCTTTATAAGACATCACTAACATATTATACCCGCTCATCAATTGGAGATATACCTCAACTTCGAAATCTATTTATATATGTATTTCGAATATATCTACCTGTTATACAATACCTGAAAGAAAATCTTTTGTCAAGAAGTCTGTCTTGTCAGCATGTTCTCAAAAAAAAGAACGTATCCGAAGATACGCCCTTTCATATACTAATTCCAAAAACCACAACTGATATCCAAAGTGGTACAAGCCTATAGGTTGTCATTAACCATACTTAGTTACTGGGTTTATTGACTACTTTGTTATTGGGTTTAAAGTTGCTTAAGTTACTAACCAAATATGCTTGGGCAACCATAAGCTCTTTGCCTATGTCTATCAGAAATGGGTTACTGCTTACTTTGCAATATCTTTGATTCTTCCAGTCAATGCAGCTTTATCAACACCATTTTCCTTGATAAAATCACTTAGAACCTGGTCCGTAGTACCATACTCTGCTATGAGCTTCTTACCAACAAACATTGAATACTTACCGCCACCTACTGCTAGGAAGCTGTTTGTTGCAATTGAATAAGTTGCTGTCTCATCTACAAGTTTGCCATCAATCTCAATTGATACGACCCGTTGTCCTGGTTCTTTTGATGAGTCATATTCTATGACCATACCTGCAGTATGTGGAAATGGTCCATTGGATTCAGGTGCTTTCATAACCCCCCCGTTCTCAATGGCTGCTATAATATCAGCACCTGATATTTCAAGCACTTGTAAGGTGCTGCCAAAAGGAAGAACCGTCAAGACTTCTCCTTTTGTGATATCGCCAACATCAATGGATGCACGGATTCCTCCACCATTGGTAAGGGCCACGTCTGCACCACTAATATCAAGCAATGCTTCAGCGATTAGGTTACCAAGATTGGTTTCACCTGTTCTAACATTTGCTCTTTCTCCGTCAAGGAAGACATCTGTATAGGACACAATTTCATTTTCTATGACTGCATTGACTGATTTGATTTCATCAATTAGTTCTGTGATTACAGGGTCACCTTCCAAATCAGAAGCATCTTCTTTGGTGAATAACTTAGCTGACTTGTTAATCATTAGGCCATCTTTGAATTCGATCTCAACAATACCGACATTTTTGGTTTTCTCACCAGTACTAGCAATGAGTGTATCTCCAACCATAAGTCCCTCAGCGTAGGATGAATGACTATGGCCATCTAATATCACATCGATGCCTGTGACTGCCTTTGCTACATCTTCACTTGTTGTTTCAGCTTCATCTCCAAGATGGGCAAGACATACAATGACATCAGCCATGGTTTCCAGTTTTGGCACCAAGGCGGAAGCAATTGTGATTGGCTCTTCAAAAGTTAATCCTGCAACCTTATCTGGATGACTTTTTAAAGCAGCCTCACGGGTAGACAAGCCAAATATTGCAACCTTAACACCGTCAACTTCTTTTATGATATATGGAGTGAGGTAGTCAAGCCCTCCCTTTTTAATATTGGAGGATAGAACAGGAAATTTAGCTTTAGCAACATTTTTCTCAAGTAGTGCTTGACCAAAATCGAATTCGTGATTACCTGCAACCATAGCATCATAACCAAGTGCATTCATAACATCAATGGCCGTCGCACCCTCTGACAAAGTGACAAGGCTACTACCTTGTGTCGCATCTCCCGCATCAAGAATCAATGTTTTATCTGCACTATACATGTCAAATACTGATTTGAGTTTGGCTGCGCCCATACCATCATTCTTGCCTTCTACAAAGAAACCATGCATGTCATTGGTATGCAAGAGATTGATTTTTTTTGTCATAGCTAGGAATAATCAGGTCTTGGCCCGAAAAGATAAGATGTGGATTCTCTAGCTTATTAACCTCTGCCAATGTTTCCCAATCCATATCATGTTCACGCGCAATTTTCCACAATACTTCACCGTCTTTAACTGTGTAACTTGAATCTGCGCCTATTACATTACCTGAAAATACAAATGTAACGATTATAACCAGCATGAATAATAAATGTACTCTTTTCTTCATTTTTGTCACCCTCCATTTCTTTAATCTTCATTGACTTGCACACTATATTTTTGTTCAATGGTCCACTTCAAATTATTGTTAAAGTATCTAATAGCCATCCCAATGATTGGCCCATTGAGAAACATAGCAAGCACTGTACCGACAAATATTTTTCCGCCTATTAACCAGGCGATCATACCAATTAGAATATCCAGAACAATCCTAATGTGATTGACTGGTTTATCAAACTTCTTGCTCAGCAAAATCATAATTGAGTCAATCCCTGCTTCCCCCCCAAGATCAGCACAGATATATATGGCAATGCCTGAACTCATAATAGCTGTACCTATGATGAAATTACACATGTTGAGTAGGATACTCTCAGATGTCACCGAAATACCTGTTTGGAAGAACAAATCAGCGAAGGTACCAACCATCAGTCCATTGATAATCGTTCCAATGCCAATACGTGTTCTGTCCACAAAAAAAGATAACAATCATGATAGCAATCATTACAAGCTTTGAAGCCCAACCAACAGATATATTCAGCCTTTTACTGATTCCGTCATTTAGTGCTGATAAAGGATCAAGACCAAAACTAGCCTGTATCATAATCACAAGGGCCAAGCCCATTAATGCTGAGCCCACAATCACCCATATAAGTTGCATGCCAAATACTTTTTTTCTTCATAATTTCCTCCGTAATTGTACAATGATACTAACCAGTAAATGTTTCGTATGAACCTATAGTCTTTTTAAAAATCTCGATAATAGCGGATTGATTGCAAGAGAGTAAAATCTTAGCATTGATGCTATTTCGTTTCCCACCAAAATCAACTAAGGTTTGACCATAGGTGAGCTCACCTTGGCATTCAATACCAACATGGCAATCACTTCCATGAAATAAAGTCTTGTCAATTACATAGGCAATTGGCAACATATCATGAAGTGCTGGTCCTTTGAATCTTGGCCCACGGGCCTTATAAGGAATGTAATAAGCCTCTAAGATTTCTCCAACCATAAGGCCTACTTTTCCCAGTTTTCTATATAGGCCAAAGTCTGATTCAGCTATTTGAAAGTTATTGGTTATATCAAGGCCAGCCATGACAATTGGAAGGCCTGATTCAAAAACTATTTTAGCGGCTTCTGCATCAGCATAAATGTTAAACTCGGCAGTTAAGGTGACGTTTCCGCCAACAGCGGCTCCGCCCATTAGAACCAGTGAGTCAATCTTACTCTTAAGGTGTGGGTAGGCAGTGAGCAAAGTTGCAATATTGGTCGATGGTCCCAGCATCAATATGGTTACTTTTTCTGCTGAACTTTCCAAACATTGTTTGATGAGCTCTATGGCTGATACCTCTTTTGGCATAGGGATATCTTCAGGAATATTGACGTCTGATAGACCTGTATTACTGTGAATGTTCTTACCAGTCACCCTTTTCTTAATCAAAGGTTTAGCGGCGCCTTTTCCTACAGGTACATCTTTCCCTAGAAAGTGGCATAGTCTTAGAGCATTCTTATAGGTTCTATCAATCCCAACATTACCTGACACTGTTGTGATTGCTTTGACATCTAAATGACTGTTGCCAAGGGCTAGTACCAAAGCCATTGCATCATCATAACCCGGGTCACAGTCAATTATTACCGGTGTTTTCTTTTCCATAAATTACTCCTTTTGAAACAGGTTTTGAGCTCCTTGCATAGTAACACTGATAGCCGCTGCTTCTTGAGCACTGTTTATTGCTTCTTCTACAGTCTTACCTTCTGCAAGTGACGTGGCCAAAAAAAACCATTGAAGCAATCTCCTGCGCCTGTTGTATCAATAGGTACAACTTGTCTGGCCTTATAGGATTTGACACTATTGTTGCTCCAATGCCTAACACCATCGCTTCCCAAGGTCACGATAATGTCTGCTACACCGAGTGTCGCCAAACCCTTTTCTTTACTTTTACAATTGTTGAATAAGGCATTTAACTCACTTCTGTTTGGTGTCAACATATTAACTTTCTTTAGTACATCCCCCCCAATGCTAATGACTGGGGGGGCTGGGTTAAGAATAATGTACTTTCCGAGGGAATGACTGAGTTCAATGGCATACTCGATTGTTTCTTTTGGAATTTCCTGTTGTATCAAAACAAGGTCACAAGATTCAATCAATGATTTTGCTGATTCTATATCCGAGGGTCTCAAATAATCATTAGCCCCCCCTTTAACAACAACAATAGAATTCTCTGCCACCTGATCAACTGAAATAAAAGCATAGCCAGTATGTGTTTCATCTGTTTTGCTAATATAACTTGTATCAACGCCAACATTTTCTAGGTTCGAAATAACCTTTTCACCATTAGAATCATTACCGACTTTACCAATCATAGCAACACTTCCACCAGCTATGGCAACTGCAAAGGCTTGATTTGCACCTTTGCCTCCATAGAATGTCTCTGATTTTGATGTACTAATGGTTTCACCAGGTTTCACAATGTGATCCACTTGAACCACCATGTCAATATTCAAGCTCCCGATAACAACAATCTTCTTCATAGCTTTATAAGGCAATAGCTGTTTCTAGGGCAACTTCCATCATATTGGTAAAAGAGGTTTGCCTAGCTTCTGATGACATCTTGGCGTGTGTGATGATTTCATCTGAAATTGTCAAAAGACATAGAGCTTTCTTTCCTGCTCTAGCGGCATTCATATAAAGTGCAGCCGATTCCATTTCAAGTGCTAGGCAACCCATCTTTTGCCATGACAATGCAGCATCGTGATTGTCACAGTAAAAACTATCGTTGCAGACAATATTGCCTACTGTATAGTCTTTATTTAGTGTTTGACATGTTTGTACCGTTTTATCAATCAAATCATAGGATGCCGTCGCTGAATAAGTACCTGTTAGATTGTACTGTTTCTGGTAATTAGAATCTGTACTGGCACCAAGTCCAATGACCAAGTCCCCCCCTAATTTGAGGTCTTCTTGAATTGAACCTGCTGAGCCTATTCGAATAATATTTTCTACATCATAGATATTGAAGAGTTCATAGGAATAGATGCCCATTGAAGGTATACCCATACCACTTCCTTGAACGGAAATGTCTACACCTTTATACTTTCCTGTGAAGCCATACATGCCCCCCCGAACATTGTTATACTTCTTAACATCTGTCAAGAATTTCTCTGCTATAAACTCAGCTCTTAGGGGGGGGTCACCTGGCATAAGTACTGTCTTTGCTATTTCACCTTTTGCTGCTTCTAAATGTGCTGTCATTTTTTTACCAACTTTCACTCATACTATTTTTATTCATATACAATCGTCCAGTTCAAGTGCTTCTTGAACATACGTATTGTCCATCCTATTGTGGGACCTGTGACAATCATGGCTATGGCTGTCCCTATAAAGACCTGTCCTCCAAGAATGACTGCTACAAGAATCATCAACAGATCCAGGACAATTCTTACCAGATAAACGGGACGACCGGTTTTTTTCACTAATCAGAACCATAAGAGAGTCGATTCCAGCCTCGCCAAGTCCACCACTGATATACAAGCCTATTCCAATGCCCATTGTAACCACTCCGATGGCAAACCAAAGGAATCTTACTGGCATATACTGTGAATACAACAAGTCATTGCTAGCCATAAAGTAATCAACGAAAGAACCAACAAGAAAACTGTTTAGTAATGTTCCAAGACCAATTCTATTTCTGTCAATAAACAACAATACTAATACAATCAAGCCCATAACGAGCTTTGCCGCCCAGCCCATGCTTATATCTAACTTGATACTGATACCTTCTATAAAAGCCGATAAAGGAGCTACCCCCCCAACATTCGCCTTCAGTGTTACAGCTATTCCAAGACCCATGATCATAGATCCAAAAACAACCCAAATTCCTTTAACTAAACGCTTCTTATCCATGATAGCTCCTAAATTCTTCGACTTCTTACTGCTCTCATTATTATATGTAAATCTTCTATTCCACGCCTGCTGGAATAGAAGGTACAACAATCTCTCCATCAATAACTTTTTGCTTATAGTTATTAATTGCTTCAATGATTTCCTCTGAAAGGTTAGGATTGTTTTCTGGAATTCCAACACCATCATTGGACAAATCAAATTTCACTTGAGTACCGCCTGGGAACTTGCCATAGAGTACTCTTTCAGATATGTCATAAGTGACCACCCCCCCAACACGCTTGATCATTGATGTCAAAATAACTGAGTCCGTCTCATTATATATACCATCATCATATTGGTCCCTATCAACACCAATTACCCAAACATCTTCTCCATTGTTACGTCGATCCTTAGCCTCTTTTATCAAACCATTACCTGAACCACCTGCAGCATGATAGATTGCATAAGCACCTTTATCATACATTTTTGCAGCAAGTGTCTGAGCAAGCTGTGCATCACCAAAACTCCCAACATATTCGGTAAATACCTTTATATTCGGGTCAACTACCGAAACACCTGCCTCATATCCTGCCTGAAAACGTTGAATAAGTTCAAATTCGATACCACCAATAAATCCGACAGTATCTTTACCAGCCTCTTTCGCCTTCATTGCGGCTGCTATTCCCATAAGGTATGAACCTTGCTCCTCTGAAAAAGTTGCGCTAACAACATTTGGCTCTTCTATGATGGAGTCCACCATCAAAAACTTCTGGTCTGGGTATAAGGGTGCAACTTCTGCAACAGCCGCTCTCAAGGTAAATCCTGATGCAATAATCAGATCGATATCTGACTCAGAATATACCGAAAGGTTAGGGACAAAATCCGCTTCTGAGTCGGATTGGATATACTCAATAGCAACATTTTCATTTTTTGCTAACCGCTCCAGTCCTTCCCATGAACTTTGATTGAATGATTTGTCATCAATATCACTACCATTAATAACCAATCCAACTGAGATGAGTGGCTCTTTTTCTTTATCTTCAACTGAACTTTCAGATTCCTTTGAAGTTGTTTGCTCATTTGCCGTCGGTGTTTCTTTTCCTTTGGCTTCCTCATTTGTGTTTTTCTTTGCCCCCCCACATGCCGACATGGTTAAAATCATCACCATCACTACCACCAATACAATTAATCTGCTTTTCATAATTTTCTCCTTTCGTACTCAACATTTACTTGTTATATATAGAGTATTATCATTAGAGTCCAACAACAAGGTCATATGACCCGTTATGATTTTCTTACAACTTTTTTTTACCTCTTACCTTTATCATATGCCTCACCTATTGCTCTTGGACCGACCGATTTACCGCTAAATACTACCAATGCAATCACCGTAATAATATATGGAAATGCATTGAAAAATTCTACAGGTACTTTTCCCAGCACTTCAAAATCCGTGGCAAATATGCAAGAATCTGAGAAAATCCAAAAAAACAAACTGGCACCCAATAATCCAAAGGGCTTCCACTGTCCGAAAATCAGTGCAGCCAAGGCGATGAAACCAATACCGTGTATACTTCCAGCGGTATATTGAGTATCAAAGGTCAGTACCATTACACCGCCACCAAGTCCAGCTAAACATCCAGAAATAATGACACCTGCATAACGCATCTTATAGACATTAACGCCCATACTGTCAACAGCATGGGGGGGATTTTCTCCCGTTGCTCTCAATCTAAGACCAAAAGGCGTCTGATAAAGTACATAGTAGCTTACGAACACAAGAAACAGCGCCAAGTACACGGCTGGATATATGTTGGTAAAAAATATGGGTCCAATTATAGGCATATCACTCAAACCTTCATAAGTCGTCTTAACAAAACCAGTCTTGAAGGTTTCCGTACGTTGCTGACTAAAGATTATTTGAGACAAATATATGGTTATTCCCCCCCCTGCAAAGATGTTGATTGCAGTACCAGATATAACTTGATTTGCTGAAAGATTAATACTTAGATAAGCATGGACTACTGAAATCAATCCACCCAATGCGCATCCAACTAAAAGTGCCAGCCAAGGAGCTGCTGTTATAATCCAACCCTCGCCTTTCTCTAGAAATACAATGGCAGTGGCGGCTGAAAAACCTCCAATCATCATCATTCCTTCAAGGGCAATATTAACAACCCCCCCTGACCGTTCGGAGAACATGCCACCAATGGCAGTGATAATGATTGGTGTTGAATAAATCAAAGTCAGTACAATCATTGAAAATATTATGTCCATTATTTATTACCTCCTATACGACTTAGAACCCTCTTGATACCGTTTCGCATTGCTACAAAGAGGATAATCATAGAACTGATAATGATGACAATATCTCTTGGAATACCTGATGTCTGCATTATTGGTTTAGCTGCACTAAGAGCACCGAACAACAAGCCACCAAGAAATGTTCCAAGTGCTGTATTACCGCCTACTAAAGCAACAGCTATTCCAGTAGTACCATAGCCTTCTGTTGCTTGTATAATTCGACCAAAGCCAAATGTGCCGACTGCCAACACAACGCCTGCCAGACCAGCATAAGCACCTGCAATCATCATTGATAAAACAGCATTACGTTCCACCTTCATGCCTGCATATCTCGCTGCATCCTTGTTATTGCCAACAGCCTTAAGCTCATAGCCAAAAGTTGTTTTCTCAATAATGAACCAAAAAATTAGTATACCCAAAATTACAAGCAAAAATCCCCCCCAATGAAGTCTTGAGTTACCCGTAATTTGCGTTAAAAACTCACTCTTAAATGTAAGCCCATCCGCCAACTCTTTTGTCCTTGAGTTTGAACTTCCTGGTATCTGTTTATAGAAGTAATTTGTCAAAAACAAGGCTGCATAATTCAACATTATGGTCACTACCACTTCATGGACATTGTGGCGGGCTTTTAGATAACCTGGTACAAATCCCCCCCAGAAGGCGCCTGCTGCTGCACCTCCTACAATCATTAACAGTAGAATTAATGGTTTGGGTCCTGGTAGCATCAATCCGATAATTATTGCTACAAACGAACCAACCATTACCTGTCCTTCAGCACCGATATTGAATAGTCCTGTCCTGAAGGCAAATGCTACTGATAGACCCGTTAATATAATTGGCATACAGTACACAAGGTATTCCCCCCCTATAAATCTTGGATTAAAAGCTGATTGATCTGTACCCCCCCACTTTTGGACATTGATCCCTATAACACTACGTATTAATGATGCAAATAAGCTTGAAGGACTAATGCCTGATATGGTCATAATAATTGTACCAACACAAAATCCCAATAGTATTGCCATTAGTGGCACCAAAAATCTATGGTTTCTTTCATGACCAAACCATTTCCTGACTTTATTCATAAGTCGTCAACGCTCCTTTCATTGAACCTGCCATCATCAAACCTATTTCATTCTCATCTGTTTGATCTGCATCAACAATATCTACAATTTTACCTTCGTATATGACAGCAATTCTATCTGATACGCTAAGTACCTCTTCCATTTCCAGTGACATCAGCAATACTGCTTTGCCTGCATCCCTCTCAGCAATAAGGCGTTCATGAATATATTCTATGGCCCCCCCAACATCCAAGCCACGAGTTGGCTGGGCTGCAATCAGCAATTTCGGTGATTTTTCCACTTCTCTAGCAATGATTGCTTTCTGTTGATTACCACCAGACATACTTCTTGCAACAGTAAGACTTCCTTGACCTGAGCGGACATCAAACGTCTCTATCAGATTATCTGAATGTTGTCTAATCGCATCTTGTTGTCTTATACCATTCTTTGATAGGGGGGGTTCTTGAAAATAGCTTTTGAGGGCCATATTGTCTTCTAAAGAAAAATCGAGGACCAGACCATGTTTGTGACGGTCTTCTGGTATATAACCGATACCGCGCAATGCACGATTCCTTATACTTTCTTTTCCTATATCCACACCTTCAAAAAAACATCGAACCAGATTCAATTTTCAAAAGACCTGTAATTGCCTGTATTAGCTCCGACTGCCCATTGCCATCAATCCCGGCCACACAAAGAATCTCTCCCGCTTTTATTTCAAGGGTAAGCCCATCTACCGCCTTTAGCCCTCTTGAATTCCTGACAACAAGTTTATCAATCTGCAAGACTTCGGTACTAGGACGTGCTGGTTTTTTTATTGACATCAAAACTAACCACTCGACCAACCATCATCTCAGCCATTTGCTCTTCTGTTGTGTCAGCTACATCAATAGTGCCTACACAGCAGCCTCTTCTTAAGACCGTACATCTATCCGCTACCATCTTTATCTCTTTTAGTTTATGGGTAATTAGAATAATCGATTTACCTTCCGCAACCAGTTGCTTCATGATATGCATAAGTTCTTTGATTTCCTGTGGCGTCAATACTGCTGTAGGTTCGTCAAATATGAGAATATCAGCATTACGGTATAGCATCTTGAGAATCTCTACCTTTGCTGCATCCCTACTGTAATGTCCTCGATTTTCGCACTGGGATCAACACTAAGACCATATGCTTGACTGATTTCTTTAACTCTTTTTTTTCTGCTGCTTCCATATCCATTCGTCCTAATGACTTCTTAGGTTCCATTCCAAGGACAATGTTTTGAGTAACAGTGAAATTATGCACAAGTTTAAAGTGCTGGTGCACCATACCAATACCGTATTTGTTTGCAAGGTTTGGGTTGACAATGTCTACTTCTTTCCCTCTGATTTTTATAGCACCTGACTCTGGATGATAAAGACCAAACAAAACGCTCATAAGTGTTGATTTTCCAGCGCCGTTCTCTCCAAGCAATGCATGTATTTCGCCATTCTTCACACGTAGAGTTACATCATCATTTGCTTTGATTCCTGGAAATTCCTTTGTAATGTTAAGCATTTCAACAACATATTTCATAAAATCACCTTCCCACTTGATTATCCATAAATTATTGCATAGGCATTCTGACAAAAACAGGTCATTTGACCCGCTTCAGATTTATCTGATATGCTATACTGAAAACATACCTTATAATGTGTGGTAATGGATCAATGGAGGTTTAAGATGAAGCTAGACACAATACTAAGCAAAGTGCCAGAAGAGATTAAAGCCCAGATGTGTCCTATGCACTATGATAAAGGTCGCTATATTCTTCGTGCTGGTGAATCCAATGATTATCTCTATATTCTGACTGAAGGTTCCTCTGAAGTATGTATGCAAACCCATCAAGGTATCACCTTGTCCATAGAGACCCATCATGCACCTGACAGTTTTGGCATACTGGAGATTATCAATCAAGACCTAAAAACCAAAAGTGTCATAGCAAAAACCGACTGTACCATTATCTCTTTGCACAAACCTTATGTCCTCAAATGGATGTCAATGGATTTTGATTTCAACCTCTATATATGCCACTATCTTACTGAGTGTTTTAGACATGCCAACGCCTATGCACATGTCTTATCAACAATGACCCTCAAGGAAAGAGTATTGCATAGCATCTATCAGCACTACATAACCAACACCCTATCTTCTCTGACCAAAGAAATAATCCTTCAAGAAATTCGGGCACCAAAAAGAAGCCTTAACCGAGTAATCCTTGAATGTTCAGATGAAGGCATCTTTAAATACGAGAATAAACATTTTATCTTGTTGGATGAATCTAAACTGTATGGCAACGTGTCTTTATATACATAGACTTCCCTACATTGAAATGAGCACAAAAAAGCCAATCCATAAAGCGGATTGGCTTTTCCTATGCATTGGATTTAAATTATGTTTTAGGCTGCTTTAGTATCCAGCATTTCCTTTTCCTTAAGTTGTTGCTTCCTAGCACCGTAAATCATAAGGAAGGTCAATATGATGAATATCAAACAGATAGGTCTTGTATAAAATATACTCCAACTACCTTCTGACATAACCAAAGAACGTCTCAAATTGTTCTCAGCGACTGGTCCAAGAATAAGACCAATTACTATTGGCGCAGGTGGAAAATCAAATTTGATCATATAATAACCAACGACAGCTGCACCAATCATTACATAGAGGTCGAATGTCGCTCCCCCCCTAGGTGTAAAACTACCTGCGGTACACAATATAAGCACAGCAGTAAAGATTGTTTTTGGAGATATTCTGGTAATCATTGAGAAATATTTGATAACAATTCTACCCTGTAGATACATGATGATATTGGTAAATACCAAACCTACCATAATACCATAGACAATAACCGAATGATCCTTGAACAGATTTGGGCCAGGTGCCAATCCATGAACCGTTAGAGCACCCAATAGTAAGGCTGCTGCCGCAGTTCCAGGAATACCAATTGTTAACATTGGTATCAAACAAGATCCTGTTACAGCATTATTTGCCGACTCAGGCGCTGCAACCCCCCCTTCAAGTGAACCCTTACCAAATTTCTCTGGATTCTTTGATTTGGTTCTTGCTTGATTATAACTCATGAACGAAGCAATGGCCGGTCCAGCGGCTGGTATTGCCCCCCCAATGATGATACCGATGAAGGAGCCCCCCCTGAATATACTTCTTAAGGATCCTTTCAATTCGTTCCAAGTTAATTTATCTTTAGAGCTGACTTCAACGCCACCAGCTTTCACTTCAAGATTGTCTTCACCACTAAAACTTTTCTGCATCTCAGTCATGATTTTTGACAGGGCAAAAACTCCCATGAGCAGTGCCATCATAGGCAAACCATTGTAGAGATATAGGTTACCAAATGTGAATCTAAATGTACCACTGATGCCATCAAGTCCAATCATTGACAACAATACACCTATGGCACCTGATGCCAATCCTTTTCCCATATTCCTTGCACTAACACCACCAATAACTGCAAGGCCAAAGATGGCTAATGCAAAGTACTCTGGTGGACCGAATTTGACTGCAAGTTTGGCAATGACTGGTGCAAATAACAACAAGCTGATTGCACTTAGGAAACCACCAATACTTGAAGCTGTCAGTGCCATATCTAAGGCTTTAAAGCCTTTTCCCTTTTTCGCCAAGGGATAACCGTCTATCAATGTTGCAGCAGCAACACCAGTCCCAGGTGTCCCAATAAGAATTGCACTGATTGAACCACCAAAATTACCACCGCAATAAATACCAAGCAACATCAAAATTGCGACTATAGGACTCATTCCATAAGTCAGTGGTAACATTAACACGATGCCCAAATAACCCGTCAGGCCTGGTATAGCACCAAAGACGAATCCAATTAATACACCAAAATTTATAAATATAAAACTCTCAATTGTCATAATAGACTTTAAGCCTTCTAATAAATCATACATTCAAATAATGCCTCCAAACTGAGTTTTTCTATGTCAAGGTAAATTGACACTCAACAACTTTGTGAATATAAAATACACGGCAATAACAATCAAAATCTGAATGATGTAATATTTCTTCTTCTTCGCTTTCATCAATGTCAAAGTAATGATACTCACCAATATTGAACTTATAAGAAATCCAATTTTGTCGAGCATAAAAATATACAGACACAATCCTGCACCATACAACAAAACAGCTAACTCTCTCATGATATTGAGTTCTTTTACCACATCACTCTTTAATATGATGGACTTAAATACCAGTTGGCCACCAATCACAAACAAAATACCAATAACCAGCTTTGGAAAAAAAACTGGGCATTCAGTCCACTTGTGTTGACAACAATATTCATTGGAATCATCAACCATATTACGATGGAAATAACCATCAACACCAAACCACTCACTAAGTTTGATTTCACTTTTATAGTCATATATCATACACCTTTCTAACACTCAGATATAGGGACAATAATCCTATTGTCCCTATACACATATAACTGAGTCCTAATAACTTATAACTTAGTCGGAAATGCCAAATAGTTTCTTAGCACTTGCTGTCATACCAGCAACATACTCTTTGATACCTTCTGGTCCCATAGGTTCATAACTTGGATCATGATTCTCACCCATCTCTGCAATATAAGCTTCATCAACCAATACTGTATTAAAGGCTTCAGTCAATTTCTCAACAATAATTGGGTTAGTTCCACTACGGATACCGAAATAGATTAATAACTTGAATTCAACATCATAGCCTAACTCTTGTGTTGAAGGAACAACTATGTCTGCATAGCCATCATAAGACGCTGAATCAAATACTGCTAACGGAACAAAGTCGCCATTTTCAACATACTCTTTAGCCTGATCCACACCTGCCAATGTCACATCGATGTGTCCTCCTAATAAGTTTACCATACCTTGTGCAGCACTGTCATGATTAACCAATGCACTATCAATTCCAAGTTGATCACACAATGTTTTTTGTGCAAAATACATAGCACTTGAAGGATTTCCTGCGCCAAACTTGATTTGATGATCTTGTCCATATGCTTTCAAGTCTTCAAGAGATCTTATGTCTGTAAATTCAGGGTTTGAAAATAGTATAAATTTAACTTCTTCAGTACTAACAATGGCTTCAAAATCTTCTGCCGTGTATGCCACTTCTTGAACCAGCGGTGTCACTGCCATCTGACCTGAATGTAGTTTCATGATTTTTGTTGTATTAGGCTCTTCTGTCAGGTAATTTGTTGTTCCAATAACGCCACCTGCACCAGGTACATTCTCAACAACAACATTAACGCCCAGGTTTATTCCCAGATGCTTCCCAAGTATCCTGGCTTCAACATCTGACGCACCCCCCCCGCTGGATATGGTACTACAATTGTCAAGTTACCATCTGCAAGGTATTCTTCCATTACCGCCTCTGATGGGTCTTCTTCAACAACGGCTTCTTCATCCGTCTCTTCTGCCACTACTTCTTTTTTTTCTTCAACCTTAGCTGCCTCTTCTTTTACCTTTGTCTCTGTAACCGTTTCTTTTTCTTGACTACAACCAATTAAGCCAGTAACCAACATGATACACATACAAGCAATAACAATCTTCTTCATAATATTTTCTCCTTTTCATTCATAGTATTTATTTACAACATCCCATTGTTGTTTCATTTAGCACTTGCGACAATTCCTTGGCCATCTGCATTTCTACATCTTCAAACGCACCACTCCCGGCAAGATTCATTGTTTCTAGTGGATCTGATTCCTTATTAAAAAGCATATATATGTCTCTATCAATGTTAAAAACAGCCTTCCACTGACGATTGATTAACATTATTTCACCTGATATCTCTGAGATAACCGACTTTCTATGGACAGCATCAATATCCTTAATGACTGGCTCTAAAGACTTTCCGTATTGATTGTACTCAATCTTTGAACCCATCATATCCACAATGGTCGGACCAACATCAATAAGTTCCACCATGCCATCATAGACAGCGCCTTTTATTGATTCATCCATATCTGGACCACTAACTATTAGAGGCACCTTAACGGAGCTATCTAGAAAAGTTTGCTTAAATATCAATCCATAATCACCATTTTGCTCTCCATGATCCGCCGTAAATATGACAATAGTATTGTCAAGTTCACCCCCCCGCTTGTCTATGACATCCAGTAATTCCCCCCCAATCTTTTCATCAATCAGGGTTATATTACCTGCATAGTTGGCTCTCATTTGACCAATAGTGTCCCCCCCTGTTAACTTCAAGTCACCTTTTAAGGCAAAATCGCCTTCGTATTCACCTTTGATAAGTCCGTCATATATACCTCTTGGTCGATCTGAGTTTGCATCAACTGGTCTTTTCAGTGGTGAAGGCATTGCTTTACTATCATAGAGCTGGGTGTAGTCATCTGGTGCATCCCATGGTTCATGTGGACCTCCAAAACTAACCGTGCAAAACCAAGGTTCCAATGAATTATAGCCTTCCAAATAATCGATGGCCTGATTAGCAACGTATACATCCGGATACAAATGTAGTGGTAATACTGATGGCCCTACAGGGTATGGTCTTTCTTTGTAGCGACTGGCAATGTCATCCCTACATTGTTCAAATACCCCCCCTTCCTCTTTCCACCGATCAAGCATATGACTTCCAAACTTAGCTGCGGAACGGGGGGGTCCTGATATTTCATCTACCACATCATAACCATAATCATGAACATAATCTTCATAATCTCTAAGGTCACCATTCCATTCATGCAAATGCAACTTGCCAAATAAACTGGTCTTATAACCTTTACTTTTGATTGTATTCATCCATGTCGGTTGCTGTCTGTCTAGACTGTGTTTACTGTTATCCCACACCCCCCCCGTATTATGAGGTACAAACCAGTGGCAAGGCTTACCCTGGCAGGCATACACAAAGGGGGGGAGGCAGTGTAACAGTTACGGAAGGTTACACCTCTTTGTGACAGCCTGTCAAGGTTTGGGGGGGTTTTCACCCAATCGCATAACTTGCCAATCCCATTCCAAACATGCTGATCCGTCATTATAAATAGTATATTCTTCATACGATCCATCATAAGAAAACTCCTCTAAATTTGTGTGTTAACTATCTTTTTGCTTATCCATTAATATGTGTTCTAAGATTACATCACTGTTGAGATCTTCATATTTTAGGTATGATTCATAATCCAGTTCTTTTAGATTGACTATTGGTTCTTTCTCAATAGCAGAAAAAAATCTCATCGTGCAGGGCTAAAAGCTTACTTTTCTCAATTTCGTAATAGGCTTTTGTGTGCCTTGGAAATGTGTTTTCGTGATATGTGAAGGCTTCATATTCTTCCAGTTTGATGAAATCACCATTGACCACATATCCCTCAAGGCCCCCCCATTTCTCCTCGTATTCGATCAACTTATTTCTTAGCTTGTTATGAACTTTGATTAGGTCCAGACTAGGTACTTCTGGTTTATGGAGCAGATTCACCTGCTCCCTTTGATCATTTACAAGGTCAAACAATTCTTCATGTCCACCACCATAATAGTAGTTGTATTTGTACCTACTGTCTCGAATACTGATCCACCTTTTACTGCCTTTGTTATGTTCAATGTACTGATAGTCTCTGTTCTTCTGACCATTCTCAATGAAAATACTCTCACCTGGCAATTTATTGTTTGATGGGTATGTCAGCTTAGTCGCATCTAAAAAAGTAGGCAAAAGGTCGTTTAAGTCTACAAATTTCTCTTCAACTGTGTCGGCTGTGACGTATTTGGGATACCTTACAATAAAAGGTATCTTGGCTGAACCGTCGTAAGGCAGAAACTTCTGATAGGTACCATTATCTCCAAGCATTTCACCATGATCTGACGTGAACACAATCAAAGTATTGTCAAGCTGACCTGTTCTTTCAAGAGTATCAATAATTTTACCAATGTTATAATCCACAAAGGAAATGGCAGAATAGTAGAGCTCTTTGACCCGCCTTAAGTAGTCCTTGTTGGGGGGGTAATTGGCTATACATTTATTCTCCTTGGCTAAAGTTGATAAGGGTGTTATAGAGTCATAATCATCCGGTAAATCCGAGTCCTTATACATGTTGGCCCACTCATGTGGCACATCAAATGGCGGATGAGGTTCAATGAAACTAGACCATATCATAAAAGGTCTTTGATCTGCATTCTTTTCAATCACTTCGATTGTTCTGTCTGCTACCCAAGTAGAGCCATGATGCTTTGTTGGTATCATTGACTGTTGAGGCATCATATACAACAAATGTCTTACACCGTGTAGGCTTTGATGTTTGCCATAACCTTCTCTATTCAAATACATGGCATAGTCATCATCTTCTAGAAAATAAGGAATCTCTTCCATTAGGTGCATACGGTTAAAGCCGTTATGACTTCTTGCAGGAGAAAAATGCATCTTTCCTATAGCTTCGGTTTTGTAGCCATTATTGGATAAAATCTCTGGAAAAGTAGGAATATCATAAGGCAGCTGCACTTCATTGTCAAAATAATTGTCATCAAATTTATGATCCTTACAAGGTAAACCTGATATTATATTGTGCCTTGCAGGTATACATGCAGGATTGGGTGTATAAGCATTTTTGTAAATACACCTTCCTTTGCTAATCTATCAATATTGGGGGGGGTTTTCATATAATCATAACCAGAAGCACATATGGTATCGTATCTTTGCTGGTCTGTTGTAATAAGGATAATATTCGGTAAATCTTTCATTTGAGCACCTCTTCTGTAATGATCATGAATTAAGGATATCAGCTATCTATCACTCGAAAAAGGAAATATTGCATCTCTTGAAAAATAATCTATTTATAATAAAAGAAGAGGTCATATTTAACCTCTTCTCTAACTATAGCAGTAATTCTGTTTTGTATTCCTTTAGTCTTTCATATTGTTCTTTGTCCACTAAAATCTTGCCATGACTGACTGTAATCAGATTCTCACTCTTAAGTACCTCCATGGTACTGTTAACGGACCGGATAGAAATACCAATGAAATCACTGATCATTTCTCTAGTTTCATTAATCTTTACTTTACCCTGATAATCCTTGTGATGAACTTTGGCGTACAAGTCATAACAATAAATCAAGTATGAAACAATGTTGGCATGGGCATCATATTTCTTACATTCAACATGTTCGCTAAGGGTATCATGGAGTCTTTTGATAATATTGTGTATGACTAGATTATAGAATTCAGGGTATTTGAACATCCATTCCTTCAGGTCACTTTTTTGAATCTTAAAAGCAACCACATCTGTTAAACTACGAATGTCTGCAACTCTGGGAATATCTTCAACAAGCATCTCTGACAAACCACAGACATCATAATTGGAGATTTTGTAATAACAAAACTCTTCACCACTTTCAAGAAACTTGAAGATACCACATATACCACTGACTATCATGATTACGTAGGATTCTCTCGCATTCCTGTTGACGATTGTTATATCTCTAGCATAGTAAGTCAATTCGATTTTGTTCAGGTCCTCTTCTTCAAAATCTCTAAACATAGCCTTCACATCTGGTTTATCCACAAGAAATTCCTTGATATCCATTGCATTACCCTCTATTTCTTTGACATGAGCTTATTATAGCATAAATATGGTAAATGACGATTTTTCATCTTATTCCCAATGTGTTAACTTTCGTATATTGTAATAGTAGTCATTCTCTATGAAAGGAAAACTCACTATATAATTATGATAAAGAAAATGGAGGAACTATTATGTTTACAATCTATATTTATGTGCTTGACACTTTGGCTGACTGAGAACTTGGCTATATGACTTCTGAGCTAAATTCTGGTCGATTTTTCAAAAAGGATGCCCCCCCAGATATATCCCTCAAATGGGTTTCTCATTCAAAAAAACCCTGTCACTACAATGGGTGGTATGACAATAGTGCCGGATTGCCTAATTGATGACATTGTTGTTAATGATACAAGCATGTTGCTATTACCTGGTGCAGATAAGAACCTTATTACTGCAAGTTCTACCGGAGCTTTGTTGTGGTCCAAACAAATCATAGAGCATTTGGACGTTTTTAGGCCAGACACATTGGCATCTTGGTATGACTATTTTAGTAGTGGTGACCCAAAACATTTCTTTGCATTAATGCAGACTTTGACATTAGGGACAGACTAGAAGCTTCAATATCTCTTTCACTCAGATACTTGACTTTTATTTGACCACCCTATTTTTCACTTTATTCATCAAATACCTAATAACACCAACCTTGGATTGTTGCCACCTATAAAGGATATAAAGGACTCTGTCAGCTTTGAGTCCTTTATAGCGACGACTAATCCCATCAATACGACTTTTTGACATCTTTAACTTCTTAAGACCATAAGCCTTTAGTATATAATCATAATGGTCAAGAAATGCTTTCTCAAAACAGTAATCCTTGCCTTCAAGAACCTTATTGATTCGATTTGTCACATCACAAATCTTGGCTTCACTAAGTTCTAGGTGCTTATACATATACATATTCTCTGTGGTATGGCGCATGCCATTGATTGTATTGACCACTAATGGTAACTGTCTCTTTACAGCAAATTCTAAGACATCAGGCAACTTATCAAAATTGCTGAACATAACACAGTAATTCAAGTACAGACGCCAATCTTTACCTTCTCCTTGTTTTTTTCTTAAATAGATCATGGGCCATATCAAGATTGGTCACAAAGTCAGTCCAAGATAGGCCCGTTCTAACTTTTTCATAGTCCTCATTCATACCTTCTAGAGAAAATTTCATATGTAATGACTCAAGGTGATCTATTGACCCTACATAGCTAGATATTGGTCTCTTTCCATTGGTATTAAGGAAGACCGTCGGTTGATTTACCTTAGCCGCTACGGATTCTATGTACTTAAGGTTTCTAGGGTTAACTGAGAATTCACCACCCATTATTCTAATAATACTGGCTTCATCAACGAATTGTTCAAGAGACCTTACCTGATTATCTGGTAGGCCTTTTGTTTGATAGTGACTTCCAAGGCAGTGAGCACAAGTCATATTACAATGACCATCGAATTCCATGGCAAATATACGTGGCCACATAGGTACTTCCTCGTAATTAACCTCACTGATTCTACCAAGCCCCCCCTCTGGAATTGGGTGGTCCTTATCACCATAGAGTTTAGACCAACGATAAGGCCTGCAATAATACTCACAGCCCGCCTTCTCATAGTTACCTTTTCTTAGGTTGGCTCTAATCTGATTTAACTTTTTACCATGCCATATTTCATCAATGCTAGAGCTGGCAATATTGCTAGAGGGCCAACATTTGAATAACAGCAGTGGGTAACATTGCCACTTTTCCAGACAAATAGACTTGTCCACGGATTGCTGCATATATGAGCCATTTATGCACACCCCCCCCATCTTTTTATGGCTGATGTCATAATCTTGCCAATCAATTCTTTATAAGTAACACCACTCAACCTAGCACACATGGCCAAAGTTCTTTCTGGGTGCAACGTTGCATCTGCGTTAAATTCGATGATATAGAACTGACCATTCTCATCTTCCCTAATATCAAAAGTGCCATAATCCAGAGGTTCAAACAAATCATAAACATTGGCACACATCTCTCTTAAAGCCTTAAACTTTGGTAAGTCCATGTCCCGTTTCACCTTATCATAAATGCCCTTAGTTTTTACATCATAATATAAGAACTCATCTCCAAGATGACCTCCATCTGACTTTACATCTTCAATTAGGTACATCTCTTTGTCCACTCCATTGCCAATAATACCGACTTTATACTCGTGGCCTTTGATGAATGACTCAATAATCATGGGCATGCCCAGGTCATCATAAAGTGCCTTGATATGATCTACTAGCTTATTTTCATCTAAGATTTTGCTATCTTCGTTGATGCCAATTGAAGAGCCTTCATAAGCAGGTTTCACGAATAAGGGTCTTGGTGGTAACTGACTAAGATCTAGTTGATTAGGGTGGTGAACATAATGCCAACTTGGTGTCCCAATCCCCCCCATCTTATCCATAAATGATTTGAATATATGTTTATTCTGCGTCGTCATTTTGGTGTAGGGGGGGTCTGCACCACTATAAGGTATATTGCCTGTTTCATATAACATTGGTCCCTGAGCCAACCTGAATCTACTTATGAAACCAACTGACATATTAAAAATAAAATCAATGGTTTCCTTGATTGTCTCATAGTCCAATAAATATTGTTCTGGTGTCCCAATTACTTTCACTTGATAGCCAAGTGCTTTGATGCTTTCAACAACTGCCTCAATTTCATGTGGTACCCTCCAGTGATAGAGATGTTCCATATTCCTGTTCATTTCAAGGGCATCTGCCTCTGTTTCAAGGACAATGCCAACTGTTCTTATTTTCATAACCCTACCTCTCATCCTCATCATGTCTCATCCCATTATCTATTTATATAGTGGTTTATAGATTTCTTTTTTATGGTAGCTGCGAACTCTTTTACCCTCTCGCATACAATAACATTCACTGTGTACTTCATAACCTTTTGCCCGTAATTCTATGTTCTCAGGTTATTAATCTCTTGTACGTCAACGGATACCTCAGCTTTAACATCTATGGTCTCTTTAGCCATTATTATGGTGTTCAAGTGTAGATTAACCCTATCCACTTCCATCACAAGAATCAACGCCTGGTCATAAGGGTTCTGTATAATCAAGTCTCTTCTTCCATAGGCATAGGTCGCATCCCTTCCAAGGTCAATGAATCGCTTATCACCCCCCCACACATCCCAAGTATGGTTCCATTTCTCAATAATTCTCATACCACTCATTAGCCCTACATTGAAAAGTGTTGTCGAAACTTGACATATACCTCCACCTGAGACGTGCTTTAGCTTGCCATTGATAAGCATGGGACCATCTTTATAGCCCCCCCTCTCTCCTGTAGGATGACCAATGATTCTTCTTAAGGAAAAATACTGGCCTGGTTTTATCCTTATGCCACTGATGCGTCTAGCACATTCTTCCATGTTATGAATTCGGTTCTCGTTAAGTTCACCAAGCTCAGGCCGCCATTTTATTTTGGTTTTGAATTCACCAACAGTTTTGTATGACCTATAAGTTGAAGGTTTTAGTGGTGATGGATCCACATAACGGTAAAATCTCATCGTTAGAAGATCCTTTAGACCTATGATAAAGAGTCTAATTCTAAGAAATCGAATCTGTGTCCTATCACCTCTACGAAAAAGCTTCATAATATCTCCCCCCCACTTGACTTATTATCTATAATCATAATATCCGATGCATTTGGTATTAGATACGCCAAACATTTAGAGCCATAACGTTGTTTGATCAGCTCTTGAATATTTTCCAAAGATGGCAAGTAGTCAAAATGATAAGATTCTGTCCACATTTTGTCTTGCTGTGAATGAAGATAAATCTTGTGACACCGCTTATAATTGAGTGCTGTTAGATAGGCACTGTGGATTCCTATGTCAATTTGCTTTTCACTTAGGGCAAGAATTTCATCTAATGATTTTGACAACCATTTTCCATAAAGTTCATTGCCTACCCCCCCTTGAGAAAGTTGACCTATAATGAAAACAAGACCATCTTCCTTAACCGCAGCCACTGCATTTGTAATAGCTCTTTGAGATTGGTAAAGTGAACGGTCCTTTGGAACACCACCAACGCATGCCACAACCACATCTGCTTTCTCATCAACCTGTAACCCACATAACTTCTTGGACAATAAGGTCCCTTGTGTAAAAGCCACAGACGCGTCACCGGAATAATAGCCTGCAAGTTTGCCCGTTGCATCCTTGACCATTTGAATAGAGAAATCTATCTTCACCAGGGCCGCTTTTCTTGCCATATCCTCATGGATAGGATTGCCTTCAAGCTTACCCATTCCCACATTCTTCTGACCGACCATTGAGTGGTTATTTCTTATGTTTTCATAAGAGGCTACACCTGGTAGTATCATCTTCCTTCCGCCTGTATATCCCGCAAATGCATGAGGTTTCACCGAACCAATAACCATCAGATAATCTGCTTCATACACCCACTTATTGATAAGGAGTGGTACGCCCTTGTCCTTGCCAACTTCTACCAACTTGGACTTGTCTTTGCTATCATGGTGAATCACTCTTACACGGCTGATATTGCTTTTGCCATAAAGTCTTTCACTGTCTTCTTCACTATGGTGTTTATGGGTACCATAAGCAATGACTAAATAGATGGTCGCTGCACTAATCTTGGTCATTCGTGTAATAATCTCATCTAGAATCTCTGGGTATTCAGGGTTCTTCCTGGTATTGTCTTCAACAAGTATTGCTATGGATTCAGGGTCTTTATCTATTAACCCTTGATCAAATGACTTAAGGCCATAAGGGTTATCCAGTGCCTCTCCAATGTGTTTATTAACTTCAATAGATGGTTGTTCTAGGGCCAATACTTGATCAAATTCCAAATCCACTTGCTCAATCCCAATTGAGTCTTCGCCATATGCTAATCTTATATGTTTCATCTCATTACACCTCAACATCTGGGTAAGACACATCATTGCCTTTCCAGTTCCTGAACTTTGCTACTTGCATGCCAGACTCAGTACCGTAGCTAAATGTATGAGATCCTTCTGGATCAAGAGGTACGTCATGTTTTCCTTCAACATGAAACAATGTGTATGTTGGAAAAGCAGGTCCTGGTACGTGTCGTCTCAGGGATTTCATAATCCTACTGCCCTCTTTTAAGGGTACTCCTTGTTTTTTACGACCTAAAGTAAATGGTGCGTAATGGAAAAGATAATAGGGTGTAATTCTTCTACGATAAAGGTTCATAAACAATGTCTCAAGGACTGTATCTGAATTGTTAATCCCATCAAGTAGAGGTGCTCGCCATAATATTAATGGTCTGTGACCAACAACGTCCATCAATGCCAATCGTTGATCTACCACATCGGTCAACTCATTGCTATGACACATATGAACTTCAAGAGCTGTCAAATCATAAGACTTAAATATCTTAACAAGTTCTTCATCAAATCTATATGGATTGAAAGTAAAGACCCTCGTGTTGATACGTATGGTCTGAATCGATGGTATTGCTCTAAGCTCCCTAAGAATCTCATCGATTCTGCTATTGCTAAGAATCAATGGGTCACCACCACTGATTAGAACATCCCTAATCTGAGGATTCTCCTTAAGGTAGTCAAGTGATTTACGCCACTCTTCCTCTGTACTTGCTTTAGCTTTGGTGGTTTCAAGGTCTAAGACTCTTGAAGTCAGGTAACAATAATTGCAATGACCAAAACAAGTGCTGGTAATCCTAATAATTGCCCTGTCAGGGTACTTATGTTGTAGGATTCTTGTTGGCATCTCTGCTTCATTTTCCCAGTTGACTTGACTTTCTTCCACCTCATAGCTGTCTGCATTCTCTTCTTCACCCAAAAAACAGAACTGATTCCATATAGGATCGTTCTTCATAGGATTGCCGTCCATATCTAGCTCTATAAGAGAAAGTAAATAGGGCGTCACTTTGAATTTGTATTTGGTCACATATTGTTTGAATACTAGAAGTTCATCTTCTGAAATCTTTGGAAATACCTCAGAGATATCTCCGTAGTGATTAATGCTATGCTTCATCTGCCAATGCCAATCTTCCCACAACTTGTCTGGAACATCGGCATACATCTTATGTCTATTCATTTGTATCCCCCCCCTCTAATCATGATGCTTTGGTACTCTATATACCCTCGTTTATCTGTAGCTATCCCTATGTCTACTTCAAAACTTAATCTTATCTATTATACCATAGTCATAAATTATGGGCGTATTGGCTTTTAACTACAAACCTAAAAAAAAGCCTATTGATGCATCTTCTGCATCAATAGGCTCACTATAATAATTGGACTCCTCACAAATTATATCTTTTACTTGTTACTGATTGAATAATCTGAGGTGTCTTTTACTGTACTTCTTAAATCTTCATAAACCTCGTCATAAAATTCATGATCGTAATGAACTGCATTGGTAGTGTTCTTAAGCCAGTCGCCTATCACTATTAAATCTAACAGAACATGCTCTAATTCAACAGTTAAGACTACTCCATCATTACTATTTCTGCTATGTGCCTCAAGAGCTGAAACATAATCTCCAATGAGCGAAATATAAAGCCATTTCGTGTAGCCAGGCTCATCTAGAATGCTATTAACAAACTGATAATAAAGGATTGATGATTGAATATCATCCACTATTACATTAATATCCTCTCTTTCAATCACAGTTTGCTGCACAACGAGATTTGCTATCTCTATATCATTTAAATGTAATGAGAAGGAATCTTTATATTTTGCCGAGTAACTTCTTACAATTTTCTGATTTTGTTCTTTATTCTGATAACACTGATACAATAGAATTATGACTACACAGAATAAAATTATCCATGTGACTGCTAATACATTTCTTCGAATTTTTTTCCATCATATATCTCCACTCTACCACCGCCTGTGGTGACATTATTATTCACTTTCACTAAAAAAATTTCTCAATACAAGATAGTGTCATTGCTGCCAATCGCTTAAGGTTAGATTCTTTTGAAAGAAACTTTATATCTTCTTGATTAGTCATATAGGCATACTCAATTAAAACTGAAGGCATATATGTATTATTCAGTACATAGAGACCTCCTCCTACTTTAATTTTTCTACTTACCATTCCATCGATATTGGATGCCTCTGAAAGAAATATTTCTCCTAATTCGAACTCTGTTTCACTTTGCTCTTTTCCTTCACTAATATGAACTTCAAGACCTCTTATTGCCGCTTGACTCGGGTATTTTCTTATATCCATAGCATTATTGTGTAAACTAACAAACAAATCAGCATTTAAATCATTTGCTAACTCACATCTATCCGCAAATGAAATATCCTTATCATCATCTCTTGTGAAATAGTATTTTATCTCTCCGCCATCATCAGCTAGCTCCTCGATATAATTTCCAATCAGAAGATTAAGGTCCTTCTCCATTGCACCATCATAAGTAGCTCCCGGTGCAGTGACTCCACCATGCCCCCCCGGATCGATCACAACAATCGTCTCATATATGTCTCTTGGTCTACACCCTTTTATGGTAATCGTATCGCCTTCTTGCTCAATAATAAGATCATATACATGTTCTGACATAAAAGTAATTTCATTCTTATCATCATACCAATTCTTAATTATTGATTTATCTACTTCAAGTACTTCCTCGATTCCACCATCAAACTTGATATGCGCTTCTTTGCTTAAAAAGTTATATTCTATCTCATATTTATGTGACTTACTAGAATCCGACATTCTCAATGATGCTAATTCCTTATATTCACTACTTGTTGTCTGTGTTGGTGTTGATTTTATATCTGCATTAAGTAGTAAAGTGGTTACTCCCTCGGATTCAATTGACCTGTAAATCACTTTTTCACTCGTTTCTGCTACAATTCGTGTTGTGGTTTGATTAAACTGTGCAATACGAACTTTTTCAATACTATTGCTATTCAATTCCTCATAACTCTTGTAACCAAATGGATTCAGGGTATTCTCTAAATCGATAACAAGCCGTTCTGGATTTGTCAATCTAAACACATTCACATCACCAAAATCACCTGTAATATCAATATAGTCTGATTCTCCATCAGAACCTATTTCAATACCTTTCAATCCATCACTGCCAAAAACAATATCTAGTTCTGTACGCGCCTCATTTAGCTCAATTGTTGTAGGAACAGCCCCCCCTTCAATAAGATCAAATACAATTCTTGATACCTTTGGTTCTAGACTATATTGACTTGAACGTACGTTTTTCACATAATCATTTCGATACACATCAATAACTGTTTCTATGTTACCAATTGATGCCCCCCCATCTATATCTATAACCAATTTGTTATCCCATACAAACGTATTAATTGATGACATGGAACTTTTTGTCATTATTTTATAACGGTCATGATATTCATAATAGAGTACCCTTGATAAGGTTGTCTCCTTATACGCCCCCCCTACACTCGAGAAGTCTTCATACTTAGGATTTTCAGAGTTAACCATTAATTTTATTAGCTCATTTTCTTTTTCTTTATTCCTTATCTCACTATTATGTGTAAGTTGAATGCTTTGTTCACTCCCGTTCCATTGGACATCAAATCCATAAGACTCTGCAATAAAACGCAATGGAACCATCGTTTTCGAGTATGCTTCCCCCCCTTCAACTGATATCAGTTTGGGTGCTACATCAAGTTCCAATTGCTCACCATTCACAATAGCATATTTCCTGCCTATCCATAGCTCAATTGCCTTATCTTCTTTAACAATAACGATTTTCTTTTCGTCAGCAAACCAAATAACCTCTGCACCAAGGCTTTCATGCTCAAAGACTTCTCTAAGTGGGACAAGTGTTCGACCATCAATAATTACTGGAAACATCCCTTGATGCTTAACTCTATTATTGCCAATATATAGTTTGATATTTGTATTCAAATACTCATGTGTAGTTCCATCATAAATAATTCTCGTCAGCTCATTAGCAAATACACTCATTGTATTAGATAATACTAGTAGCTGAGAACAATTGCCAACACATAATTATAGCTATTTCTTAATGTATTTATTAATTTCGGGGGGGTCAGTGCTTTAAACAGAATAAGTTTCAAAATATACTCTCCTATAACCATCACTAAATAGATGACTTAATACCATGGCGATTTTCTTAGAATCTATCTACAGTGAACTACTGCTACTATTTTCAATTTAATTGGATTTCATCATCTGAATTGATCTTATTGAATACTTCATTTATATCCATGGTGTCACTAGTAATCGAAACTGAATACACCTTCCCATCAATTTCAGATAAAACTAGTATTTCAGCCAAGTCATGATTAAGAGCTTGTGATAAATGTTGAAAGAAACTATAACCAACTTCAGCAAGTTCCATGGTATTACCTATATATTCAAGATTAATTTCAAGATTGTATTATCTATTTCCATCTTCACCTTTTTCACGCGATACATGTCGATAATGGTATTCGACACTATCTATTGGTAACAATAGTTCATTGGTAACCATAATTATCTGCTTTTGAACTTCAGCTTTAAATATTTGAATCTCATAATCTGAAATATATTGCTTTCCCTTTTTTTTCCATTCTATAGCCAATACCATTTTCTGAATCAAAAACATTTACTTCTTTTTTTAGCAAATGGTATATATGTACAATCCTCGATATAATGATTTGGATAGCTTGCTAATATTTCATCCTTAAATCCATAGTAAACGCAAATATAAACTGCTAAGTACGTAATTACTACTAAGAGAATTATAACAATGGCTTTCCTCATTTTTGCTTGTAAGATATAGTTAGAAGCCAATATATCTTATTCCTTTCGTTTTTATTGCTACTGTGTCTATAATTGATTTAGACCTGTGGACTTTTGATTTTTCCTTGTAGCATGACTACTCGATGGGAGTGTATTGCCACTGTTTTATCTAAATCATTTATAGCTGGATGTGCCTCGAGCCCTCTTATCTATCAAGTCTATGATGATAAAACTAGGTGGATCATCACAGTGTCAATAAAACGAAAGGAGATTCATCATGATTTATGTTGGCATTGATATAGCCAAGAAAAACCATTTTGCCTCTGTCTTATCTTCAGATGGCGAAGTACTCGTAGAGCCTTTTGAATTCTCCAATGACGATGATGGCTTCAACAGATTAATCTCTAATCTCGATTCTTTCGAGAAGAATAATCTCATCATCGGCCTTGAATCTACGGCTCATTACGGCAATAACCTTGTTCATTTCTTGTATTCATTACATTACAAGGTTTGCGTCATCAATCCTATCCAAGTCTCTTCTATGCGTAAGAACAACATTCGCAAGACTAAGACAGATAAGGTTGATACATACCTAATTGTTAAAACTATGATGCTTAACCAACATCGCTTTGTTACTCAATTTGATATCGATATTATACGACTTAGGGACTTTTGTCGATTTAGACAAAAACTTATTAAGTCACGTACATCACTTAAGATTCAGTTGATTACATATATCGATCAACTGTTTCCGGAATTGCAATACTTCTTTAAGTCTGGCATCCATGGTAAGGCTTGCTATGCTTTACTTAAAGAGTCTGCTGCTCCTAAGGAGATTGCTTCTATGCACTTGACCCATCTAACGCATCTCTTGAAATGTGCTTCCCATGGTCATTTCAAGAAGTCTACAGCGATAGAGCTTAGAGCTCTTGCACAGAAGTCAGTTGGTATCTACGATACCTCTATTTCCATTCAAGTAGCCGACACGATTGAACAAATCGAACTACTGGATAGACAATTAAGTGAGGTTCATCAAAACATCGAAACTATAATGGTTTCATTAAACTCCGTTATCATGACTGTTCCAGGCATTGGATACCTTAATGGGGGGGCCATGATCTTAGGGGGGGAAATCGGAGATATTCACCGATTCTCTCACCCTAAAAAACTTCTTGCCTTTGCCGGACTTGATCCTTCAGTACATCAATCTGGCAAGTTTAAAGCTAGAAGGACACGTATGTCCAAGCGTGGCTCTAGAGTTTTAAGATATGCTTTAATAAATGCAGCTCATAACGTTGTACTCAACAACCAGACATTCAAAAACTACTATGATTCCAAAGTCGCAGAAGGCCGTTCTCATTATAATGCGTTAGGTCACTGCGCGGGAAAACTTGTACGTATCCTACATAAAATACTGACCGAAGATATACCTTTTAACCTCGACTAACAATGTAATTTCATATTTTATTTCAAAAGCATCTGATAGATGCTCTATTAAGTGCACCCTTTTTAAGACCGCTTAGGTAAAAGAATTATTTGCTAATTATCTCTTGACTTTTCATAGCTGGTCTTGTCTCCCTATTAAATCTATTTTATCTGCATCCGTAAATTTATTCGAATTCCCTTTAACATGGTGTTAGGTGCTGTTATAGATGGAAACATCCAATGATAATGAACATACTAAAAGCTTCTTTCATATTTCGTACCATATAACAAGTCATATTGATCAAGAGCATATCTATCAGTCATTCCTGCTATATGATCACAAATCACACGAAGCAGGATTATTTTGAAATTACTATTCTTAATGAAATCTCTATGAACTTCTTGTCTTAAACTCCCATTTATTGATGCTTGACTTTTAAATTCATACTTCTTATCAAACTCATCTCCCAAAAACTCACTATATACATGTTCAAGTGTTTTATCTGGCAACTGTTGGGGGGGATTACTTAAAAACGCCTTTACAAGACTTCTAATTATCAATGTTGATTTTCCGTCCATACTTTGGGCTAAATGAGAATTCAGAATTCTTGATCTCAGATATTTCTGAAATTTTTTTATCTGCTTTTTTTAATTCTCCTGTCATACATACCTTATCTACTAATTTTGTTTCTTTAGTTAGACAAGCGTAAATTTCTTGTTTCTTATTATAAAACGCATCTACACTTTCAATTGAAAATTTATCTTCAACAG
>JDSG01000018.1_pt1 | contig 140112 bp, 172 predicted proteins | sample 199341 | NCBI WGS metagenome assembly JDSG01 (sample SAMN02584197, study PRJNA231836) | bioreactor metagenome | isolation source: continuous culture bioreactor short generation time transfer1 day 52 after... | place: Germany: Bremen | reverse complement strand
GACAAACACACTATAATACATTTAGGAACTTCTGCTTTTCAATTATTATCATATTCTCATAAAAAAAACTATCAGTACTAAAACTTTCACCTTGTACAAGCATGTATAATTCATGTAGTAGTTTGTTACTCTCTTCAATTACCTCCATAATTTCACTTTCTAAGCCTCCATTTGCAAACTTTTGAATTTCATTTGTGAATCCTTTAATTGCCAGAGCCAATTTATCACTTTTAAACTTCCCTACATTAATCTTAATTTCACCATTTAGAGCAATTTCTCTAAGATAATCACCTTTAACCTCACCAGTAACCTTAACCCTCTGCTCCAACCTCATAAACTCTTCATCTGTCAACCGAAAAGCAACAGTTCTAGGTCTATGTCTATTCTTATTAGGACAAGCCATATCAACAAACCTCCTGTCTATAATCTTCATCCAATTTATTAGCAATCTCCGCTTGTTTATTTGGATATAAGTGGACATATGTATTCAATGTTGTTTCTACCTTCTCATGACCTAACCTTTCAGCTATTGCAACTGGTGTAAATCCTAACTCAATCAAATGGCTGCAATGACTGTGTCTAAGATCATGAAGTCTAATCTTCTTGACGCCACAAGCTTTAACACCACGCTTCATTTCATGTGTAAGATAATGCTTTGAAAACATGAATACCCTATCTCCATCTTCCAATTCATACAGGCTTTTAAAGTAATCCACAAAATCTACTGCTAAAAAAAGCTGGAATACTAATAACTCTTCTGCTTTTAGGTGTTTTAGGTTCAGTGACTACATCTTTTTTTATTCAATCGTTGATATGATTTAGTTACTGATATTGTCTTCTTAGAAGTATCAATATCTGCTACTGTTAATGCAAGTAGCTCACCAATTCTCATTCCAGTCCAATAAAGAGTCATGAATGCCATGTATGATCGTTGTTTATCCATTATAGCTTCAATAAAGATATTGAACTCGTCTTTCGTCCAAAACAACATTTCTTCAGCATTACTCTTCCCCCCCATACTTCCAGCCTTTTTACATTGGTTGCTTTTCAGCTCATAAAATCTAACTGCATGGTTCATAATTGCACTTAGTTGATTATTAATTGACTTCAAATAGGTATCAGCATACCCTTGAACAATAAGTTCATTTTGCCATTTTCTAATATGTGCTGCCTTAATATCTGCGATTTTCATATTCTTAAAATATGGTAAGATCTTTAATTCAATTAAATACTTCTTATTAATCATGGTATGTTCTCTAAGCCTACTACCAACATCATCATAGTAGACTTGGATAAACTCACCAAAGTTCATATGAAAATCTCCTTGCTTTTGAACAAGAAAAGTTCTTACCCATTCTTCTGCTTCTCTCTTCGTCTTAAATCCACGCTTTGTAGATTTCTTTATATTACCTTGCCAATCAGTATAACAATACTGTATCTTCCATTTTCCTGTTTTAGAATCTTTATATGCTTTCAAAAAAATCACTCCTTACGTATTAAGCCCATAGTATCTTTCTTCAAAATATTTAATAGGCAATTTCCCAGCTATTACAATATAGCCTCGTTCTTCTAATTCGCTATTTAATTTCTTAATAATCCTATAACTCGTAGCAACACTTACTCCGAGAAGTTTTGAAACTTCATTAGCTGTATAATATATCTTTTTAACTTCATTCATATGAATTCTCCTTCTCCAACTCAAGAACCAATCAAATGAGAATTGGATCCGAATCCATCAAAGGAATAACGCTATTCTTAAATTCATACTAGTCCTCTGATGCATCAATGTCCATATTTCGTCCATTTTGATTTTCTTCAAAATTACTTATACGATAGCTTGACAAATTGATCACTTTCTATATATCTGACAGAAATCCTTTAGGTTTCTTTTCCATGTAAAATTCTCTAATATCATTCGCAGATTTTACTATCTCACAATTTGGTAATGCTTCAATAACTTGATCATGATACTTACCACCCACTGTTGCTCTTGCATCCAAAATCGAAATAACTCCAGTGTCTGTTTCTTTCCTAATTAATCTTCCAACACCTTGTCTAAGCTTAATCAGCATCTTCGGTACAACAACCGCCTCAATATATTGATCCATAGACGAATACATGGTCCGCTCATATTCACTAATAGGATCTGGAATAGGAAATGGTAGTTTAACAATGATCAAATGTGATAATAAATCTCCAGGTATATTAATACCTTCCCAAGCACTTCCCGTAGCAAATAGTACACCATTCTTAGTTTTCTTAAATTCATTAATGGCATCTTTCTTGCCTCTAGACATCAGTATCATGTCATATTCTTCTAGTCTATGTTTAAGTTGCTCATATACTATCTTTAGGGGGGGCTTATATGACGTAAACAAAACCATTGCGTGTCCATTAGATGCTTTAACCAATTCTTCAACTTTATTAGCAATCTTTCTAAGGTAATTATCATCAATGTAAGTTGGATAAGGCAGATTCTCTGGAATATGTATCAAGCAATTTTCCTTAAAATCAAAGGGTGACTCTTTACTCAATTCATGTATCCTACTTTGTGATGCCGCCTGTAATCCAAGTTCATTTTTCAAATATCCGAATTCATTTTTAACTGCCAGTGTACCGGAAGTTAGTATTTTTGAATCTTCAGCTTGCCATAAGTCGTAACCAAGTTCTTTACTAAGTGCTATTGGTACTGAAGCAAAGATACATTGGCCACGTAGAAATGGATTTTCAATCCAATAAATAATTCCCCCCCAATCTTGAAATACCTTCAAATCTTTTATACACCGTATTAAATCCGAGTGAAGCTTTCTATCTTCCTTATTCTTCATTCTAAGGATTTCTTCAATCGTTGCTATGATGCGACTAAGATAAACTTTTCCAATAGAAGTTAAGACGGTTTCAAACTTCTCTGTTTCATCTCGTTCTATATGCTTAGGTATATTTTTAATCAGATCATCAAACATCATTGATGAGTACTTGATCATCTCCTCACCTAAACATTTCATGTGCTTAGATTCTTTAGTTATGATTTTCTTAGGTATCACTTTTTTTTGCTAACGAATATATTTCTCTCTGGCTAATATTTGATCCATACATTTGTCTAGCTGCATCTATAAGTTTATGTGCTTCATCAATAACAACAACTTTATGATCTGGAAGTAAAGCAGATAGACCTTTACGTCTTCTAATAACATCTGCCAAATAGTAATTGTGGTTACATACCTGAATTTGCACATTAGGTTTCTTCACTTTTTTCATAAACTGCTGGTATCTACAAATGTTTTTCCTTAAACAAACTTGGCATGAATTGTAATTAACATTGATTCGCTTACGATCATAAGCATTCAATCCTTTAATTTCATCTAAGTCTATTTCTTCAAGTTCTTCTATCTTTCGTAACGTAACTATCTCATCTATTTTCTTTTTCTTAAGATCTATATTTTGAATATAATTCTTTAATCTAGAATCACATAAGTAATTATCTTTACCTTTTCTAATAACACTTGTAATTGGTCTCTTAATAATTCCAAAAGTCAAAAGCATCTGGGATATCTCTGGCAGATAATCTTTCACAATCGCCCTTTGTAGCTCAATACTTGATGTGGTTATGATAACCGGTCTAGTTGGCAATCTATGTTCTTCGGTATAAATTCTATGAACAATAGCAGCTACAAGATACGCATGGGTTTTACCCAGTCCAACTGGTACATCACTTAACGATATCTTTTCATCAATCATCCCTTGATACATTTGAATCGCTAGATCAATTTGTTCTTCTCTTATTGTGAATCCATATGACAAAAATACAACTTCAAATATAAACCTAATAAGTTCTATTTCTGATTTTGGATAATTAATGCCATAGGATTCAAATACCCTTATTTTATTTTTAATAGGTTCTATTTCATCAACCTTGATTGTTTGTTTTTTATGAAATAAATATTTTTGCTCTCCGCTGACATAATTGATTACAGAATAACTATATGTTTTACCGGTATATGATTCTGCAATAACACAATCTTTTCTTATATAGACTATGGAAGAATTTTCTTTGATCCAACCTAGTTCTTTTAATTTTTCCTCTAATGGTTCTATACTTATTGCTTTCTTCATTTTATTTTATCTCCTCAATATACTTTCTATTAGTAGTATTGATTTGACAGCACAAATCCATATCGAAACTTTCGATACAGATGTGTACCGTCAAATCATTTTATTTTCAATTAATATATTAGGCGAACAGTGGTGATTGTTCTCATAGAACGAGCACAAAGCTATCGGCTTCCAAGCTAAGGCAACATTCTCCCAGTGCGGTCTGCACAGGCTGTTATCCATACGATGGTTAGGACTTAACAGAAGTATCATTTAGATTTCCCTTACAGGTCTTGGCGATTGATTCAATAACCACTGAATCATTTAAAACCAACTTTGATCGCTCCGATTAAATCGTCATGGCGAAGTTGTTTATGTCGCTATCCATTTCTGGCTGCAAGGTAACGTACCTAAAATATTGTAGTATGAACCATGTTTTTCTGGCTATTTTTCAATGTACTAAAGGAGAAATAAAACACCCCCCCCTCACCTCTTAAGCCGAAAAAGGTAGGGGGGGGTGCCGAAAAAAAATATCAAATTTTATTTATTTACTTTAAAATGATGCATCTTTGACTGCATGTTTTTATATTATGCAGTCACAGGTGCATCATTTTAATTTATAGACTTATATATTCATACTTTACCTACATAATTAGTATTTATATCTTTAAATACAAAAAAAAGAACATACCAATGATAGTATTGTATGTTCTCTTAAAATAGATTGTTACTTTTTTATACAGTTGTCTCACTTAGATTGCGTTCCTTTATTATCAGTAACATCTTTTAATTCGCAGCAGTTAATGCCACCCTCACCATAAGTAGCCTTATTTTGATCTGCAATTGTATCTAAAAACTTCTTCCATTTTTTTCTTGAACTTGTTAAACATATAATCACTCCTTACTATAATTGATAGGAATCTCAATTGAGAAAGTACTTCCAACTTTAACTTTTGAAGTAACACTTATGTTACCACCAATTCTTTCAATATTGTCTTTAACAATGTATAGCCCAATACCATCACCTTCAGTTTGCAATGCTTTTGAACTACGATAATATGCATTAAATATTTTATTCATTTCATCCATGGCAATACCAATGCCTGTATCTTGAATCTTAATCACTAAATGATCATTTACATGAACGAAAGAAACTCTGACATCACCATTCTCTTTAGTGTACTTATATGAGTTTGTCAAAATATTGTAGATAGACTGACTTAGTTTATCTTTATCAGTGTGAACCATGAGTTTATCCTTAGTAACTAACTCAAGACTAATATTCTTTTTAGTAAATTGAGCTTTTAAACCGATGGTGATTTGCTTCAACATCTGGTTGATTTCAAATTCTTCAATATTGATTGTGTCATTTTCTTTACTAGCATCAATCATGCCACTCATATTCGTTATAATTGTTGTAATGTTTTCGATTTGATTCTGACAGGTTCTGATTTCTTCTTCATTTACTTCTATTAAACCATCTTCTATTGCTTCTAAATGTGATTTAAGTATTGTAAGAGGCGTCCTTGTTTGATGTACAAGTTGATCAACAAGAGACTTTCTACTTTTCTGCTTTAATTTTAGTCTAGAATCAAGTTCTTCTAAACTTTCTCTAATTGCGTGTACTTCTTTAATGGATGTATTCTTTACAGTTGCTACTTGGCCTAATTGGATAGCTGATGCGATCTTTGCTGTATCTCTTAAAGAGCCACTCATTTTTTTTACTTACAAAAAAGCCAATCAATATGGACAATACTATGGAAATAAGAATTGCATAAATACTATTAAGTAGTAATGAACCTTTAAATTGCAGAGCAACAAATGATTTTTCAGCCACACTATGTAGCGTCACATTGAGAATAGCAATGACCTTACCCTCATTTATAACCTCATATTGTAGCACTTCATTTGATGAATCATTCATCATGTTTTGCATCATGCTGCTCATATTACCACTCATCATATTTCCAGTTATATGATAATCATCTTCAACATCAATAAGTAAATCACCCTCTGCACTATAAACTTTGATTTGTATAATAGGATCATTAAGATGAGTTTCTAGTTCAACTGCCATTTGTTTATATGAAACGTCTTCATCACTTAGAGTCGTTTGTGCGTAGTCTATTATTTGTTCAATATGAATATCATAACTTTCTTTAAGATAATCAGTAAAATATTTATCTGTTAACGTTGTCACTATTATGGTATTAATTCCAACAGATAAAACTGAAACTAAAATTAATACAAAAAGCCACATTTTTCTTATGGTCATTATTGTTCACCCCCCCCAAAAACATAACCTGCTCCATATTTTGTTATTAATATAGTAGGTTTTTTGGGGGGGTCTGCTTCAATTTTCTGACGTATTCGTTTAATATAACTATCTATATTACGATCAAATCCATCATAGCCTTGACCAAAAGATTGTTCTATTAATTGTTCACGTGTTAGGATTTGTCCCTTGTTTCTCATAAATGTATGAATAAGTTTAAATTCCGTCGTCGTAATGTCAAGGTCCACATTAGCTTTTTGTAACTTCATACTTCCAGTAAAAAGTTTCAAATCACCTTCCACCAAAATAATTTCATCAGAAGTCTGATATATTCTTTTTAAAAAGACTTTGACACGGCCCATTAGTTCTCTTGGGCTAAAGGGTTTCACAACATAATCATCAGCACCTTTTTCAAAACCTTTTAGACGATCTACTTCTTCTTGTTTTGCGGTCAACATGATAATTGGAATATCAGAGATCTCCCTGATTCTAGTTAGTACTTCAAATCCATCTATTCCAGGCATCATCACATCTAATAATATAAGATGATAAGTGTTCAATGAAAAGCATTCAAGTGCTTCAAAACCATTCTTTGCCAGGTCACATGTATAACCACTGTTCACTAAGTATTTCACTACAATATCACTTATGTCTGATTGATCTTCAACAACTAAAATATTAAACACATCATCACCCCCCCCATCTTATATTCGTCATATAAGTTTCATACCATCATTATATCCTTCATAAAGAAATATGTCACTTTTATGTCTATGTTAGTTTATTTTAGATTAAAATTCATTTTCTTCATGATTCCCTAAAATCTCTATAAGATCTCCATGCCAATCATGAAACCATACTTCACCTGTAAAGGCATTAACACTTAACATTCCACGTGGATTGTTGTTATTTTCAACATGGAATGTGAAGTATCCGTAGAATTCATGATAAGAATCACCAACATAATTATCTTCAACTTGTCCACTAATAAATTCACTAGCTTTATTAAATGCTTCATCATATGACAATTCATTACTCTTAACTTCTGTTCCAACTGTATAGTCGCTACTTTCATAACTATCACACCATTGGCCATTCACATTTTGATTACTCATCATTCCGCCATAGCCTGATGTATTTCCATTTCCCATCATTCTGCTGTAACCTGATGTGTTTCCATTTCCCATCATTCCGCCATAACCTGATGTGTTCCCATTTCCCATCATTCCAGCGTAACCCATCATATTATTATTTCCCATCATTCCATATTTCAAATTCCACATCATATTAGGGCCATACTCTGGATATACAATTCCTGTATATGGATTAACCAATAATTCCATTGCACCCATACCAGTATCTTTTTCAACGATTGAATAGTAATAATCACTGTCACTAAAAATAAATATATCTGCTATTTCTAAGTTTTCATCAATATTGTTTATATAGTCATTAACTTTTTCTTCTAAGACCTCAACATCTTGCTTTTCAAGATTTGAATAGTCTTCATTATCGTAGTTATTGTCTTGGATTCCCATCATTCCATTATAAGAATCGTTATTCCATCGACTCATTTGTGATGCGGAATTGAAGTTTTCATTTATGGCTACCTTAGCATTAACATCTGTTTCATAAGTAGTTCCAATAATACCTGCTAATAGTACAAGAAAACCTAATGCAAATAGTGCTGTTGTCATCTTTTTCATCATTTCACCTATTATCTTTCTATCACATTTTTACGCTTTAAATATTCTTCTTCAGTTATTTCACCTTTTACATATAATTCTTTAAGTGTACTTAGTGCTTGATTCCCATCAGTATTGTTCTTTCTTCTAGCAAACATAACTATTGCAACTATTATAATTATTACACCTAACATAATTAAATAGTGCCAACCACTAAATCCACTGATTCCAAAAACGCCACATTCGCTATTTCCATACCAACCATTTCCATGCATCATATCTATTCCTCCTATTTGGTCAATCCATTTTAATATACTATCGTTTTAAAGTTTCTTTCATCTGGAGATACGTTTGTTCATCAATCTCACCGTTTACAAATCGTTCTTTTAACATCTCGTTAGGATCATTTTTCTGGAAACTTGGTAGTTTTCCGTTTCCATTAAATCCATAATACAAAACTAAACCTACCACTACTACTAATATAATCATCATCTGATTTACCTCCTTTATTTAATTCATACTTTCATTATGGGCTCCAATTATGGCACAAATATGACTGTAATTATTTTTCTCATTACTTTATGATACCTAACCTAACACTTAGTTTTAATCATCTTAAAGGCTAGAAAATTTTCAATTAAGATTGTTATTGGTAACAATAATACTAACTGAATCACAGGAACTAAACCAATTCCACTGCCGATAAAATATGTCATCCCTCCAGAGTATGACCATCGATCCACCCTTAAAGCTCTTGATTCAAAAAAAAGCAGTTGCTGCAAATGCAAATAAGATAATGATTACCAAGTCCTTGACATCCATTTTCCATTTAAGATTCTTATTGATTAAAATCAAAAGATTAAAAATAAAAAGTGTAATTGCAACATCACCAAACGTTGCCTGAACCATTAATAATGTCATATTATCAATGGCTTCAATATTATAATATGTGCCACAAACGACGTACTCCCAGATACCTTGTAAGATAAATGCTATAATTACAATTATTATATTTCTTTTCACAAGTAATTTAATGTTGTTAATCATCATGGTTTTCAAGTTATATCTCTCCCCCCCATACTTTCGAGCTCCGATCTCGGTAACATCTATCTTCCTATATTTAACTATTCATTCTTATGTGAGCCTTTTGAATAATCACCAATCAAATCAAAAGGTACTTTCCCAGATAGAATAGTTTCATCTAATATTTGTTTGATTCTTACTTCATTAAGTTCATCATTCGAATATCTAACAAGAATATATTGTTCATCTAAGTCAATATCAAATTCTACAATTCCATTTATTTGCTCTAGGCTTTTAGCAATATTAAGCAAACAACGATGACATAACATATTCGACTGTTTTATTTTCATTTCATTCATTTTTTTAACTCCTTTTTATAACAGTTTGGGCTTTCAATTTAATTATGGTGTGTAAATAAGGCAGAAATATGATAAAAAAATAAACAGACATTATTATCTGTTTATTTTTAAGTCCTATATTAAACTTATTCTACTTCAAGTTGTCCCATCATTCCAGCTTCTTCATGTTCTAAGATATGACAATGGTACATAAAAACACCTTTATTATTAAACTGAACAATGATTCTCACTGTTTCATCGGGTCCAACAAAAACTGTATCTTTAAATCCCATCTCATTATCACTAGGTTCAACACCATTCCGGCTTAACACTTGAAATTGAGTCCCATGAATATGAAATGGATGTCCCATCCTACCCATCATAGAACTATTTGTTGTGATCTCCCATATTTCTATGGCACCAAGTTCAACATTATCATCAATTCTATTCATATCGAATTTTTTGCCATTTAAACTTACCATATGACCCATGCCATCAAGTTCGATGGTCTTCATAGATGTAGCATCACTTTCATCAAACCTTATAACATCAACTAATGACTCTGGTATCTCCGTAGTATCTTCACGTTCTCCACCTACAATAAAAGTCATAATTAGTACATTTCCACTTTGAAGATTAATCACGTCACCTTCAGTATATATTGAGAAGTCAACAATAATCTCTGCTCGTTCACCTGGTGAGATAAAAAGTGTATTATTTATATATGGTTTCTCTAATAATCCACCATCTGATGCGATTTGATAAAATCTGCTTGATCACTTAACTCAAGTTTAAAACTACTTGCATTTGCACCATTCACAATTCTAAATCGCATATTAACTTGATCTACATTAAGTGTTGGTGTTATAGCTCCGTTTACAAGTATCGTATCACCAACAGCACCATCCATCATATTAGTTACATAACTAAATGTCCCATCTTTGTTAAAACTTCTATCCTGTATAATTAAAGGAATATCATTCACCCCCCCATAATCCTTAGGTATATTCAGCTCGTCAGTGAATTCATCTTCAACAATGATCAATCCTGCTAGTCCATAATAAACCTGTATTGCAGTTGTTCCAATGACATGTGGATGAAACCACAATGTTGAAGCTTGTTGATCAATTACAAAAGATGGTTCCCACAGAGTTCCTTTATCAATGACTTGATGTGGTCCTCCATCTTCAGTTCCATTAACTTCGAGACCATGCCAATGAACGGATGTTGAGTCAGCCAAATTATTTGTAACATGCATATTCACTGTTTCCCCCCCACGCTTAACTTTAAGCACAGGACCAAGGAAATTTCCATTATAACCTAATGTTGGGGGGGTTAGAACATTATCATAAAAGTTAGTTTGACCTTGTTGAGCAATAAGGTTAAAATCAGCTATGTTTTCATCTGCATTATTATCCTCTAATAAGACAGGAATAGGCAACCTTGTTATACCTTCATTTGTAGCCAATTCTTGTTTTATATCGGGTAACACACTTTGCTCACTATTTCCAATATATGATTGATTTGATTCTGTATTTTTACTATTATTTACGCCCATTAAACCTATAACAATAATAATAATCCCCCCCAAAAATATAAGGGCTAGTTGTATCCACTTTTTATTCATTGCATCCACGACCTTTCTACTTTTTAACTACTAATAACTATAGAATAGTCTAAGATTATGGCAGAAATATGACTAGTCTAAGCAATTTACTTCTAATAAATTCTCAGACTAGTCATTATATTGTTTAGATATCCATTTTTCTAATCCTAAGTGCATTTGACAAAACTGAGATAGAACTCAAAGTCATCGCTAATCCTGCAAACATTGGGTTTAGAAGTCCAAGAGCTGCAATAGGAATACCAATTGTGTTGTACACGAAAGCAAAGAAGAGATTCTGTTTTATGTTCTTCATCACTTTCACACTTAATGATTTTGCCTTTGCAATACCAATTAAATCACCCTTAACTAAGGTGATATCAGAACTTTCCATTGCTACATCTGTACCTGTTCCCATTGCAATTCCAACATTTGCTTGAGCTATAGCTGGAGAATCATTAATGCCATCACCTGCCATTGCAACGTATTGGTTCTTGCCTTGTAATTCTTTTACTTTATTAAACTTATCTTCTGGTAGACAATCAGCTTGATAATCATCAATGCCTAATTCTTTAGCAACAGAACTTGCTGTATTAACATTATCACCTGTTAACATGATTATTTTTACACCAAGTTCGTGTAATATCTTAACCGCTTGTGGTGTTGATTTTTTAATTGGATCACTGACACTGACGACACCTATTAATGTTTGATCTTCAACAACATACATCACCGTTTGTCCGCTTAATTGTCTCTCAACAATTTTATCCTCATCAATAACATTTGTCACACCTAAATACTCGATTAACTTTTTATTACCAATGCCATATCTTTTACCATCAATGACAGCTGTAGCACCTTTACCTGTAATTGATTCAAATTCTGTGGCTTGATCAAATGTTAGTTGTTGTTCTTTAGCAGCTCTAACTATGGCTTGTGCTAGAGGATGTTCACTAAAGTTATCTATTGCTGCTGCTATACTTAAAATGTTATCATCGCTAAATCCTCCAAAACCTTCGCTATCTTTAAAGGCAGGCTTACCTAGCGTTAATGTACCAGTTTTATCAACAAGTACTGTATCAACTTTTCGCATTTGTTCAATTGCTTTTGCGTTTTTGATAAGAATACCTAATTTTGCTCCTTTACCCGTTCCAACCATTATGGATACAGGTGTTGCAAGACCGAGGGCGCATGGACAAGCAATAATTAAAACAGCTATAGAATTAACAATACCAAGATCCCAGTTACCAATGATTAGACCCCCCCATACTAACAGTGTGATTAGCGCTATAATCAATACAACCGGAACAAAGTAACCTGCCACTTGATCCGCAATTTTTTTTGTATTGGTGCTTTTGATCTGGATGCTTCATTAACCATGGTAATAATTCTAGCAAGAACTGTATCACCACCAACACTTTTAGCTTCCATAACAAAGCTACCATTACTGTTAATTGTACCACCTGTAACCTTATCTCCTTCTTCCTTATCAAGAGGAATTGGTTCACCTGATATCATGGATTCATCAACCGTACCTGTTCCTGAAATCACAATACCATCTACTGGTACTTTATTCCCCCCCGGTTTGATTCTTAATTGATCATTTACAAGAACTTCATCTAATGGTATTTCAATATCTTCACCATTTCGTATGACAATTGCTGTCGCTGGTACTAGACTTAACAACTCTTTAATGGCAGAGTTTGTTTTAGAATGAGCTAATAACTCTAACATTTGTCCTAATATAACTAATGTTAATATTATAACTGTAGTTTCAAAGTAAACTGGAGGAAATCCTAGTTCACCTATAATTTCTTTAGGAAACATATCTGGTATTAAAGTTGCAAAAGCGCTAAATATCCAAGCAGCACCTGTTCCAATACCAATTAATGTAAACATATTTAGATTTTTATTCTTAATACTTTTAAAACAATTAACAAAAATGAATCTTGAAAAAATAACCATTACTGGTAGAGATAATACTAGTTGTACATATAGGTTAACCTGTCTTGAAAATAAACCTTCAATTATTTTATCAATCCCTGGAATCAATTCTCCCATTGCAAGAATAAAAATTGGTAAGGATAATATTGCTGACCAGATTAATCTGAATCGCATTTGTTTATAAGCTTTTACACCGTCATCGTCTTCAAGATCAATCTCACTTCCAAAACTAATAACTTCTGTCATATGCATACCACACACTGGACAAGACCCAGGGTTTGGATAAGTTTTATCCCCCCCCTCACATCTCATAGGGCAAATATAAGCTTTTGTACTATTTGTTTTCTTAGCTTCAAAGGTAGGCTTACTTAGCTCAGCCGCGTAAAATGTACATTGGCAATTGGTTTTACAACTCCCGTCACAGCTTTCATCATGACAAATACAATCTGAGTGGTTATGTTCATGATGACTATGACTTAGATGTTCTTTCACATCTTCATGTTTATGGTTGTGATCATGATGTTCACTTTGCTTATGCTCATGATCCACATGAATTAAATTCATACCACAGATTGGGCAATTTCCTTGTTTGTCATATTTCTTTCCATTATCACACTTCATTGGGCATTGATACATAATATTACCTCCTTTAAATCTAGTTACTACATATAACTATTGTATGCTTAAATCTATGATTGTACAATTAAGCTACACTTTTTCTTTTTATATAAACGCCCAGAGATCCCTTCTAAAGAACTCTAGACATATAAAACTGATACTTACCATTTTTCTTTATAACATTATCAATTTTCTTCAAGAATAGCATTGATATCGCCATAAATATAATACCCATGACAATTGCTGTTAATTCTTCATTGATATTTTCTAGTGAGTTACCGACTACATACCCTATCCAAATGCCAACAAACAAAAGTACTAGAGGCATTATATAGACAAGCATCGCTGCTTTTAATATTGACTTATCTGCTACTTCAATTTCAATATAATCACCAACTTTTGCATCTAGTCGATTCTTCACTTCTGCTTTAATAACTTTCTTTTCACAATTACCTCCACATGAGCCACATTTATCACCACATGCAGATGATCTTACAACTTCTATTACCACAGAATCACTACTTATAGAAACAACAAATCCATACTGTTTCATTCACACCACCACTTTCGTCACTCATTGAAATTTCTATACTCTAAATAAGTTCTTACTTATATTATGATTTCAGAATATGGCACAATTATGACTATAATAAATATCAATCCCTTTATTTATCACGGTCATTTACCTCATATACAAGAAAGGAGCAATCTCAAAGAGATTGCCCCCCCATAAGGTTTAACTATATGGATTTAACATTTGTTACCTTATATCCAATGTCGTCTATTACAGAAATTATTAACTCTTCAGCAACTTCATCAACTACTTTGATAACTGCATTGTTAAGTTCCAAATTAACCTTAACCTCTTCTACATTGTTTAACTCTATAAGTGCGTCTTTAACATGTGCTGCACAATGGCCACATGACATACCTTTTATTTCAATTAATTGTTTCATCAAATTCCTCCTTTTTAAACTTACTTAACTGGTTTGAATTTTTTTTCAATCTCAAAGCATTCATCAATACAGATATTGAACTAAATGCCATAGCGCCACCTGCAATCATTGGATTCAATCTAGGACCACCAAATGCAAATAGTATACCTGCTGCAATTGGTATCCCAGCAGTATTATATGCAAATGCCCAGAATAGATTTTGTTTAATATTTCGAATTGTCTTTTTACTCAGTTGTATAGCGGTTACAACATCAAGTAAATCACTCTTCATTAATACAATATCGGCTGATTCCATGGCTACATCTGTACCAGATCCAATTGCTATACCAACATCTGCTTGTGCTAATGCAGGTGCATCATTAATTCCATCACCAACCATTGCAACTATGCTACCTTCTTTTTGAAGTTTTTTTGACTTCATTTGCCTTGTCTTTAGGTAACACTTCTGCAAGTACAACATCAATTCCAACTTGTTTAGCTATCGCATTGGCTGTTCTAGCATTATCACCAGTAATCATAGCCACTTTTATGCCTAATTTATGAAGTGCTGCAATAGCTTTTGCACTATTTTCTTTAGTTGTATCAGCAACTGCTATAATACCAGCAAGTTGATTATTAATTGCAATATACATTGGTGTCTTACCTTCATTTGCTAGTTGATCAGCTTCTATTTCTAGATTATTCGAGATATTACGATCTACTAACAACTTCTTATTACCAAGTAAAATAGCTTTTCCTTCGATCTGAACTTCAATACCATGACCTGGGATAGCTTTGAATTCACTAATATCAACAAATTCAATCTTATCTTCTTCCGCCTTTAATACAATGGCTTCTCCAAGAGGATGTTCTGAACCTTTTTCAGCTGATGCTGCTAACTTCAATACTTCTAATTGATTATAGTCATTGGTAACGATGATATCTGTTACAACAGGTTTCCCTTCTGTGATAGTACCTGTTTTATCAAAAACGATGGTATCAATCTTATGCGCTGTTTCAAGTGGTTGCCCACCTTTAATAAGGACACCATATTCTGCTCCTTTACCTGTACCTACCATAATTGCTGTTGGTGTCGCAAGGCCAAGAGCACAAGGACAGGCAATAACTAAAACTGCAATAAATATTGTTAATGAAAATATAACTGATTGACCAGATATAAACCAAGCAAAACCTGCAATAATCGCAATAGCTATAACAATGGGTACAAAATAACTAGCTATCACATCAGCCATTCTAGCGATTGGTGCTTTTGATCCTTGAGCATCTTCTACAAGTTTTACAATCTGTGCTAAAGCTGTGTCTTTTCCTACTTTTGTCGCTTTAAACTGTATGAGACCATGTTTGTTAATACTAGCACCGATAACACTTGATCCTATTGTTTTGTTAACAGGCATACTTTCTCCTGTTAACATTGATTCATCAACGGATGTACTGCCTTTTATAACTTCACCATCAACTGGAATCTTTTCTCCTGGCTTCACTATGATGATATCACCAACTTCGACTTCTTCAATTGGCATAACCACTTCTTCACCATTTTGAATAACTAAAGCTGTCTTTGGTGCTAATCCCATTAATTTCTTAATTGCCTCTGATGTTTTCCCTTTCGTAACTGATTCAAGATACTTACCTAGTAAAATAAGTGTAATGATCACACCCGCTGTTTCAAAATATAAATCACCAGCGAATTCAACTTGACCGTTTCCTATCATTATAGTTGCATAAATACCATATATAACGGCTGCGCCAGTACCTATGGCAATTAATGAATCCATGTTAGGTGTACCTCTAAACAATGTTGACAACCCAATTGTATAAAACTTATAACCAACAATGATGACAGGTGTCACAAGTATAATTTGAGTAATTGCAAAATTTAGAGGATTTTCCATTGGATCAATCAAGCTAGGCAGTTGTAAACCTAACATATGTCCCATAGCAATAATAAGTAAAGGAATAGAAAATATCGCAGATATGACAAACTTCTTCCATAAGGTTTTCATGGCTTTTTCATGTCTTAATTTCTCATCATCAGAACTTTCTGACACTTCGATTTCAAGAGGTGTATAACCAGCTTTTATAATAGCTTGTTTAATTTCTGAAATTCTTGTAAGAGAAGAATCATAAGTAACGGTCGCCTTCTCAGTAGTTAAGTTAACATTTGAAAGTTCAATACCATCTAGTTTTTTTTATTGCTTTGTCAATATTCGCTGCACAAGATGCACATGTCATGCCAGAAACCGGGATTGTAACCACACTAGATTTCACATCTTCTTTTGCTTCATAACCAGCGTCTTTAACGGACCCTTTTATCTCTTCAATACTTGTTCTATCTTGATCATAGGTAAACACTAGTTTTTCTGTTGCAAAATTCACATTAGCACCACTTACACCATCTATTTTACTAACACTTCTTTCAACTGCATTTGCACAAGATGCACATGTCATGCCTATTATTGATAATGTATTATTATTTGTATCCATATAATTACCTCCTTACAGTTAAATCACTATTTTTCATAAGGTTCCATGGCGTTCATGACTCTACCCATATAGGATGGAGCTCCCCCCCAAAAAACCAATCTCATTTTATTCTCTGAATCGTCATAAACATAGTTAAACCTGCTACTACGACTTTCAAGACTGTATTCAGCTACAACTTCCATAACATCTTTCAGGAGATTTTTAACTTGTTCCTTCTGTACATAATAGTCCACAATTGTACAAACCTGAATTGGATCATCAGAATCAAAATACTCACTATCCATAAAAATACAAAAATCATCTTTGCTTACTGAATGATGTTTACTTTCATTTACTTCACAGGTCCCTAAGAATTGTTCTAAAGAATCTTCATTGATTCTCCATGAACCAGCTACCTTTTGAGCTGAAATCCTACCGCTACTGATATAACGTCTTATAGTTTTAGGGTGTACACCCAATTTGTCTGCTGCTAAATCTATTGTTAAGAATTTTTGTTCCATTATTATCACCTCATGTACATAATAGCACACAAGGTTGTACTTGTCTAGACATTTTACGTATTTTGTGTCCACCATTGTCCGCTAACTGTCACTATTCATTAGTTCATTTTTTTATTTTCTCTAGAATTTTATATTTTCTTGATTGCAAAGTTGTTCTTGCAATACCAATATTTTTAGCAAGCACCACTTCACTCACTTCATTAAAATATAACTCTTCTATTATACTTTTCTCATCATCACTTAAACCTTTAACACATGACATAACTTCCTCTATCAGCACTCTTGTGATTACTATTTCTTCAGTATCTCTAGCTTTCAATCGAATCTTTTCTTCAACTGGATACTCTGCATTCAAAAGAGCATCAAAAGAAAGTTCATTTTTCAAACTACGTTCTTCTAAGTAGCGTTCTCGACGCCCCCCCATCTTATAATATACTTTATAGACTTCTTCTGATGTTTCATATAATTTTCCATCAACCGGAATCTGAAACCTGTCTCTCAATGATCCACTTCTGTTTTTGTTATTGTTCATAATTAACCTCCTGATTTGAATTCACTAGTTGTTAGTTTCAAATCAGGGGGGGTTATGGACTTCTTATTACTACCCTTACAATTGTTGTCAACACTGACACCTCCAGAAATGGCAATAAAAAAAGGCCCCCCCACGCATAAATGCGTGTGACCAATATCCATTTCTGCTATATAGTAAAAGCAGCTATATGAAGTTTTATTGCCGTAAATTTGGGTATAAAAATAGCCCTTGGCAATGAAATCATTCGTTCATTGTCAAAGGCTTATTTGTTTTAATATTCCCATCATAGCAATTATAACAGGTAGGAAATCTCGTGTCAGTGTCATATCAGTCTCAATCTTGTGTCATATTAGTCTCAAATCAGTGTCATTTGGGTTTCATTCTCATTTAGCCTCACTTCAGATTATCTTTTATCTCTTCATACAAGAATCCCCCCCATAAGATAACGCCAAACATTTTAATAGCTTTATTCTTCTCTCGATACATCGTTGATCGCGATATATGGTAAAACTCGGCTAACATTTCTACAGATTTTATTGTTCGCTTAATGTATACTCGATCAAGGATTTCAAAGTATCGTTCTCCATCATCCGGATAACTCTTAAGTTGAATCATTGATAGATCAATAAAATCTAAAATGCTTTTACTTTCTTCAATACTTTGTAATCTAGAATTCAATCTCTTTTGATTAATTCTAGGATCAATATCCACCATAGTGTTAATCAAATCAGTTAATTTTCTATTTGTGCTTGCCTTACATTCTTGGTCCATCTCTTGGATAGAATTATTTATTCGCCATAATACTTTACTGTAAAGCTCAAGTAATGCCTTAGTATTATGATATACCTGTTCATCAGCCTGTGTATGCAAATCATATCCGGCTGTTACCTCTCTTAACATATTATTTATCATATGTAGTTAACTCACCTAACCTCTTTAATATTTTCTCAATTCATGGTTACCTCTTTCTAAGAGCTACTGCTCGGTCTGCTGGATTTTCGTGCTTCAGTGCTTTGGGAAAAAGCTTAAGTAAATTATACTATACGAACTGGTGTTCGGTCAAGAAGTAATAGAATAGCGAGCTTTTATGTCCGGTAAAGCGGACACCTTACTCGCTATTATACGTTTTTCTAACGTTTCAATATTACACTGTATACTTCGCCTGTAAATTTTCCTTTTTGAAGTTCATTTTGATGTTCCTCAATCATTTTATAGGAATGATCACCAATCACTTCAAGTAGATTATTGGTACCTTCAATTATTCCGCAAGTATCAATTTCTTTAGCAGTCGCAAATCTATACTTCTGTGAATCTTTATCTAACATACTTCTCATCTCTTCACACTGCATTTCATCTAGCTCAAGCTCAACAATATCCGCTAAAAGTAATTCATAGCATTCAAAATATCGACTGTATTCAATATTAGTAAAATGTCTACCACAATACCGATACTTTATTTCATTAAAATTCAAAATACCAGTATCAATCAATTCCTCTTTAAACTCTCTTGATAAATCAGCTATGCTTTCCCTATGATTTGTTTCATTAAAACGTTTGATAAATTTTCGTAGATTCTTAACTGGAATTTGTAGTCGATAATCTCGGCTTGTCAATTTATCTTGTGTTATTTTACCATCCTTAATAACGTCAAATTCATTCTTTAAATAGCTTTCCTCTTCCATATCGAATTTATATGCACCACCGACTGGCTGATACTTATTAGTTCCTCTTCCGTTAAGAACTAATAAGTACTTTCCATCGATTTTAATCCTAAATAAATATGCAAAAGAAATCCGAATATTATCTGTTTTTTTTAAGAATTTTACCTCGTGTTAATTTTCGTAAATCTTTTTGCCACGAAGTCTTGTCTGAAAAATCAATAAATCTCTTCCAAACTATTGGCAAGTAAAATCCCAAACCAATTCCTAATAAGCTTCCACCAACTGGCCATTCTTTAATCTCAAATGCCGCTAATCCTATTACCATAACTATTGCTGTAATTAAAAGGCCTATAAAAATTATTGTTTTCTTCATCATCGTGCCTCCCCCCCTCACTCGTTGGATGTTCACCACCGCCGTGCCATTTTCCTGTCAATTCCCATATTTCATAAAATTCAGTCCATTCTGCAGCCCATGGTATATATGAATCTAATAATAATATTGATGAATTCCATTGAAATCTATATGGCAATCTTAAACACAAATTCGGTAATTCTCTTTTATATGCTTTGTGATACTTCATCCCATAAGTATGAATTTCAGTTGGATTATCCATATTAATATCTGGCTCAACTAAATATACATCCATATGTCCAGTTAGCTGATAATCACATAATATTTTATACTTACCATTACGAATAAGCACCTCAACCCATAAGCCTTTTCTATCTACTTTTATAATATTACAAAATGGTAAATTCTCTAATTGAGCTATATTCCCATACATATTCACTAGGTTTTTATTCATTAACAATACCACCAAAATACGTATGCTCTTTATATGAATCATCTTCAGAATTTAAGGTCACACTAGAATTTCTTGTATTGAAACGGAGCTCACCTTCATCTTTAAGCTTCCCAAATTCTATACCATATTTTTCTAATGCATCTCTTCCTGTTTTTTCACCAAAAGATTTGAAAAAGCCTTCTTTTAACTTGTCTAAATTCGTATCTATGAACTCTTCTGGGTTTGTTAAAATATCAATTCTAGCTTGAAGAATCCATTCATCAAAAGCATCTTTAAGTTCATTATTACTTTTCCACTTATTCAAGAAGTTCTCATCTTCTCTAGATGGATTAGATAACTTCCAACCTTCGTCAAGATCATACAGAATATACTTTGGTAAATTATTTAGCAATTGACTGATGATTGTGAAGAGATTACTTTTATTCACTTGATTATCCTTCAAGTCACTATACGCTAAGCCACATAAAGTTGTAATGATTATCGAAGAAGGTCTATCATCACTATTATCTTTATCCGTAAAGTAGATATCACGATGTCTTTTTAATATCTGAATTGCCTTTTGAAGTGGCGTGCGAATTTTACTTAGTTCAAGTTTTTCGACTTCTGTTTCTACTTTTTGTGAAAATGCTCTTTTTTTCTAATAGTATTTCATCATACTTCATGACTGATTTAAACCACTCAACGTATCCTTTTGGATTACTAGGGTCATAATAGTATAAAGAATCACCATCAAACCTTGCAATTTCAATATCAGTTCCCGTAATACCCTGAATATTTTTTGCACTTGCGACATCCATATGAAATTGTGCAGAATCTGCATACTGAATACGAATACAAGGTTTTTTATCTTGTATCTTATCCTCATATCTCCCATGACTTTCTAATAATTCTTTAATGCTGTTTCTTAAAACTTCTGGTGTGAATTCTGGGTCATTCACTAAAACAACTAAATCAACATCATATTGCTCATCTTCATTAAGAGGTTTTACAACCGTTCCTAACTCAAATGAACCTTGAGGATATACTACCACATCCCATTCCTCGTTTGCCAACTTAATATGGTTACCAAGAGCAGAATAAGCTGTAACAGCTTTGTCTAACATTGTCGCAGTGATATTTAATTCCTCTGCCAGAGCATTAAATATCATTCCTAACTTATTTTCTTTTTCCAATAATAATTTCTCCTTTTAAATTTATTTAGAAGAAGACTGAAAGTTAATCTATTTTGCCAAACCCTATTAACAAATCAACATTTTTATGTTATAACTAATAGTATACAATTAAGCAGGCAATTTAGCTTGTTGGTCCATTTTGCACGCCAATGCAATAATGGGCTTTTTTTCATGTCTTCGGTTCTACGTTTCTAATACATATTATACTACAGTCCACACACAAGTACAATATGTTGTGTTCTATTTATCCAAAAACACTATATGTTGTATCTATGTTGCTTTTTATCTCATCTATTAATGTAGTCATTTTTTCTATAACACTTCTCGGTTCTACTACTTTCACTTTGTTCCCAAACATAAACAACCATGCAAAAAAAATGTATCTGTTGTAACTACTTCTACTGTTACCCTAAATGATATTTCAGTTATTGTATGAATATGAATATCTTTTCCAAAGCGGTCAATCACGACATTGATTAAAGAATTATCAAATTCTAAGACTACCCTATCTGTCTCACCGCTGAACATACTGAATACTTTTTTTAGAATACTCGACAACATTAAAATCGCCGTATTCTTTCATCATTATTCGTTCTTCATCACAGACTTCAATTTCAGTCATTCTATCTACTCGAAAGTGGCTGATGTCACTATATTTTTCATGATAAGCGATTAAGTAATAATTCTCATCTGCCCAAGTTAATGCATATGGACTAACACAATAGGCATCTCCGTTATTTCTGAACTTTATACATTTATCAACGGTATAATCAAAATATTTGAAATGTACCTTCTTCTCAGATTGTATTGCTTTATGTAGAGCATCTATGTTGTAATAAACACTTTCATTCATTGTTTTGACACGATCTGTTACAATTACCTGTCTATGCAATTCTTTAGCTTCAAAAGTGCTTGTTAGTTTCTCGATTTTCTTGATTAACTCATTGCTTTTTTTTATGAGTAATAAATTTTGATGATTGAACAGCATCTACAAGTAGCTTTAATTCAGGCAGCTCGAACTCTCTCTTACCTATAAAATAATTGTTAGATCTACCTTTCACATATTACATCTAATCCAAAGTGAGTCAATAGTTCAATATCCGAATAGATTGATTTTCTTTCAGCGGATATATCAAAATGCGAAAGTTCTTCGATGATATTACTTACAGTAAGTGGGTGATTCTCATCTGATTTTTCTATTAGAATCTTCATAATATATAGTAACTTAAGTTTCAATTTTGAATTAGCTGCCATGATAACGCCCCCCCCTTACCAATTTCTATAATGCCATCTTATCAAGGATAGCTTTTAATTCTTTTAATTCTTCCATTGATAATGTTAACCCTTTACCCATTTTCTCATGTTCTGGTGCCCAATCTCTCAAATCATACTTTGGTTCTCTGTCATTCCAACTAATTAAGTTCAGTTCCTTTGACCACCCTTTACTGTTCTCTGAAAGTGTCCCTATTGTTTCTTTAATTTCATATTTTATTTCAGCCATATAATCTCCTTTTTATAATCCTGTGACAATTAAAATTAATGCGACAAGGCCAAATAATGCTGACCATTTACTTCGATTAATACCTAGTGCTATTGCAATTCCGCCTGTAATGATTAATGCAGGGTAATTTGAAAATCCTATCAAACTTTTTGCAACTTCAAATCCTAGGTATTTCCAAGCCATTCCAAATAAGAATAACCCAGTTAGTACAATAACAAACCAATCTTTAAAATCTCTACTCAATAATTACAACTCCCTTACCACTTCTTCATCCAATATCGCTTTTCTCTGTTTCCAGTCTGGCATTAATGAGGTCATGAAGTCATAAAAATCACCATCATGGTTCCTATATCTAAAATGAATCAATTCATGCAAAACCACATAATCAATACATATTTTAGGTGCCTTTATTAGCTCACTATTAAGCATGATGTATTGCTTTTCTGGGGGGGCACAAGATCCCCCCCATCTAGCTTTCATCGTTCTAATTTGTATTGTTGGTTTAGAAATACCGTACTTTTCAACAAAGGGATATATACTATCTAAACTTTCTTGAAATTTTCCTTCTGCTTTCACTCTATACCAGCCATTTATTAGCTTTTCCTTTTTGTTGTAAGCTTCCTTATCTTTAACTGACAAATATATGTATCCACGAAAATATTTTACACTTTCACTTTCATTAGTTTCAGATACCTTTAACCGATATTGTTTTCCTAGATATTTAAAAGTTTCACCACTAAGATAAACCTTTTTTTTCTGTATGTTCTGGTTGAACATCTTTGAAATAGCCTACATTCTTAATAATCCATGACGCTTTAGATTTTACAAAACCCATAATATATTCAAGTGGTACTTCATCATTAGCACTTACTACAATACTCATGTCTGGTTTTACATTTAAATTGATGTTCTTGACTTTTTTTCTTTCTAGTTCAAATTCAATAATTTTGTTGCCATAATCAATTGAATACTTTTCCATAGATCTCACCTAATACCTTCTTAGAGCAACTGTTTTGATATTCTCTATCATGGCATCAATCTGTTTAAAGGACATACTTGGAAAGTGGTTTTTTTTCACTTCATATAGTAAATCATCAATTTCTTTTGAAATCAATTTATGGACATCTGCATTATCATGCCAGTCAACTTTGCTATGTTTATCAATAACCTGATTAACATCAGTTGCAATAGTGGCTAGAATATCCTCATAACCATAAATAGCTTTTTCTTCCGCTGCTCTATCCGCATAGTTTGACTCATGATAAGATATATCTTCCAGCACTTCTTTAATCACACCATAGAAAGCTTGGGCATGTGGCTTATTCTTAATTTTATCTGGATAGCTTGTACCTGAATAACCTTTTCTATAGTCATTCATTACATCCCTCATTCTATCCAAATACTCTGCTTCTGAAATCCTCTTCTTCTTGTATTCTTCAATTATTTCTTCAATCCGTTCAGAAAACTTTTTATAATAGGCTGGATTTTCATCCCATTTTTCACTTATACGTTTTGTCATTCTTGTTCGAATAGCATCTGCCTTTGCTCTAGGAGATCCTAGACGCATTAATTCATCTTCAAATTCCTTTTCATTAAGAATATCCACTGGTGCCGTGATCTGAATAATATCTTCAGCAGCAATATACGTATCCATGAGATTTCTCATCTTAGCTTCATATTCTTTATGATCTAAGCTATCAGAATATCTAAGTTTTACAGATGCTCTTAGCTCTTGGTAAAACTTTAAGTCTCGTTTGTAAAGCTTAATATCTTCTTCACCAAGTGCATTGTAAACATGTTCTGACTCAAGAGCAATTCCTAGAAATTTACCAAATTGACTCAGTTCACTGTAAAAATCATTACGAACAGCTTCATCAGCAAGTAATAATTCAAATTCCTCTTTATCTTCTTTATTCTTCACACCTTTGAATATTGCTACTACATTACTGTATGATTCACGAAGTTTACCTACTATACTGATTACATCAACTAAAGCACCTTCAAGATCCTTACCATCAAAATTTTCAAGTCCTGCTCCTGAATAAGTTTTCATAGCAGTATCCAATTCTTGAATCAAACCTCTGTAATCAACAATCAAACCAAAATCTTTACCTTCGTAGAGTCGATTAACCCTTGCAATAGCTTGCAAAAGAGTGTGTTCCTTCATAGGTTTATCCACGTAAAGCACTGAAGCCCTTGGAGCATCAAACCCTGTTAGAAGTTTATCTACCACAATCAGTATTTCAAGTTCATCACCATCAATAAACTCACTTTTTATGTGCTCTTCATATTTTTGTGGATCACTATAGGCCTCCATCATCTTATTCCATGATTTTAATACACGGTCTTTGGGCTCTTCATCTACCTCATCGTAACCTTCACGTTGATCTGGTGGTGAAACAACAATAGCCGTTTTCAGATCACCATACTCATCAAAAGATTCTTTATATCTTATGGCATCAAATTTTGATGCTGTAGCCAGCATTGCTTTTGCATATGAGTTCTTATAGAATTTTGTGTAATGAACATATATATCATCCGCAATCAATCGTATTCTTTGTTCTGATGATGCAATCATTTCGAATCTGGACCATTTACTCTTCAGCTCTTCAGCTTGTTTTTCATTGAGATTACGTGTGATCATCTCAATGCGTTTATCAATAGCATTACGATTTACGGATTGTTCTACTAATCTACCTTCATAAAGTAAAGGAACAATGGCACCATCCTCAACACCATCTTTGATGGTATACTTATGAATTAATCGACTTCCGAACTTATTCATAGTACTTTTATCTTTTTTCATTAATGGTGTTCCTGTAAAACCTAAATAACAAGCGTTTGGAAATACTTTTTTTCATTTTAATATGAAGCTCACCATATTGTGTTCTATGAGACTCATCAATTAGTACAAAGATATTTCTTGACTTTATTGGTTCTTGATGTTTAGAAGCTGTATCAAACTTATGTACCAATGATGTAATAATATCTGCTCCATTACTATTAATAAGCTCTACAAGATTCCTGCCACTCGTTGCTTTCTCTGCTCTAAGTCTAGAATGATTAAATGTCTGATGGATCTGACTATCCAACTCAACTCTATCTGTAATCACCAATACTTGTGGATGTTCATCTGCAAGTTCAGACAAAATATATCTTGCAAGCATTACCATAGTTAAGGACTTACCCGACCCTTGTGTATGCCAGATTACTCCTGATTGCCTGTTAAAATTATTGTCCATTTCTTCTATTGTTTTAATAATTTCTTTGATAGCAAAGTATTGCTGATATCTGGCAATCTTTTTCACATTTTTATCATACAATGTGAAAAAGCGAATAAGTCCTATGATACGCTTTGGATGGAATATAGAAACAATATTCTTATCTTGTATTGTAGGTATCCTGCCAACTACAGCTTTAGCAAGTTGATTTTCAAACCATTGATATTCTTCAGATTCATGATCCTCTTTCCAAACTGACCAGAACTTCTTTGGTGTACCAGTTGTTGCATATTGAGTTTCATTTTTATTCGTAGACATAACAACTTGAATATACTTAAAGAGCTGAGGACTATATTCTTTACCTTGGTTTCTAAGCATCTGGCTGATTCCTTGAGAAATAGAGATACTTGCCTTCTTACATTCAATGACACCAAAAGGAATACCATTGATAAAGGTAACAATATCCGGGCGAACCGTTCCTTGTCCATCTTCTCTTTCAACAGAAAATTCTTCAACAACATGAAACACGTTATTCTCTGGATGTTCCCAATCAATATAATTCAGATTAAACGACTTGGTTCCATCCATTTCAGATAAGTTTTCAGGATAACTTCTTCCATAAACTAATGAATCAAAAATCTTTTCATTGGCTTTGATTAAACCATCGGTTAAAGCTTCATCTATGTCTAACATCGCTTGTTGAATATTCTTCTCAGAGAAATTATGGATGTTAGATCTAAACTCAAAGTTGTTAATTTCTTTGAGTTGCTCATATAATATTTCTTTTAAAATGACGTTATACAGATTCCCCCCCCGCATTTTTTCTGCTTTTTCAGGTGGAATAATATTATAGCCAATCTTATTTAATATCTCTAATGCTGGTATTTGTGATATATTTAGTTCATTGTATACAGTAGCTCTATCCAAATTTTCACCTCTTTTCTGTATCCATCTATATATTATTCATTCTAACAATACCATTTAATAATAACTGCTTAAGTCCAGCTTTCTGAAGTTTAAGCTCCCTTACTTCACTTCTTAGTAGCATTAATTCTCGGTCAGCCTCTGTAAGAATTCGAACTATCATTTTTAACTCATCTCTATCATTCGGAACTCTTATTAGTATATTACCGAGTTCTTTCCTGCTAATTCTAAGCCTAGTCGAACCTGACGCTAATGACCTGACTTTATTTTGATAAGTTTTTTTACATGTGTATTGAACGAAATATTTTGATAACACTATATCTTCAAATTTCAATATTGTACAATCGACTGAAGTTATCATTTTATTTCCGATTTGAGGTATACTACATGCACGTCCAATAGGTTCTGGCAACCTAGAAACTAAAACGTCTCCAGAATTTACCTCTTTACACTTCAGTCGAAGAAAGGTATCTTCACTAATAAACTTAGCTTTATCAAGTTTATTTGTAAACGTTCCTTTTCCAATATTTCCAGTTTGAAGAAGTCTGATTCCTTCTTCACATTGATCTTTTGATTCAATCCAATCACCATCATTTATAGAATTGCATAAATTCTTAATCTTTATAACTTTCCATTCACTATTGTACTTTTTGTATCTTGATTTTCCAGATAAAAGTTTCTCAATAAGTCCAGTCTTTTGCTTTTCCTTTTCCTTTATCAGCTTTTCTTTAGTTTCAATTGCTTTGTCCCAAGTTCGAAATATTTCCGATTTTTTTTGCTGCTCTTTTAACGTGGGAAGCGGAACCTTTAGTTTCATAAATTCTGTTTGTCCTAAAGTTTTGTTTCTGCCAGCTCCACCAGGTGATGCTATCTCTAAAAGATATTTACCTATACTGGATTTAAAGTAATATGTTAAATAATCTATATCAACTTTATTATTCACCGATTTATACATCGGAAATCTATGTGAAGCTATCATTCCACACTCACGTCCTGTAGTTTTTGCAATTGCCATTTCCCAGGCAAATACGATATTTACAATGAAGCAATCTGGCTCAATCCAAAAAACAGACTTATTACCAAGCTCTTCCCCCCCTCTTACTGCTTCTTTGTAAAATAATCCTTTACCATGTGATCTTATCCCAATTTGCCTATACGCCTCATTTAATTGAACTTTCACAGGTCTTCTCACTCGTTTAAGAACTTTACCAAGTTCTATAAGTGTCCATTCCTCTGGATATATCCCACCTAAACTTTTTTTTATAACCTCTTGGAATAGTACCATTTGAATAATCATAAATTCTAGTCTTTAATTCCTCATTCACGAAACCACCTCCTATAACCCAAGTTCTTCTAGATACTTAGACATCTGTTCTTCAACTTGAACAAGCTCACTTCTAATTTTAGAAATATTTCCCGCAACTTCGTCCATATCTACAAACTCTTCTTCCTCAAAAGTATCTACATATCTTGGAATATTCAAGTTATAGTCATTTTCCTTAATTTCATCAATTGTTGCTACATATGTGTATTTATCTTCTGATTCATACTTATCATATGCCTCTATAACCATTTGAATATCTTCCTCACGCAGTTTATTTTGATTTTTACCTTTTTCAAAGTGTTCTTCACCTGATGCATCTATAAATAATATATCTTTTTTTTGTCTCTATTTTGCTTGAATAGTAGAATGCAAGCTGGTATTCCTGTACCAAAAAATAAGTTTGCAGGTAAACCAATAACCACATCCAAAAGATTCATATCAATAATTTGTTTTCTTATTGTCTTTTCAGAACCTCCTCTGAAAAGTACACCATGAGGCAATACTACACCCATTCTTCCACCTTCAGCTAATGAATGAAGCATATGTAATACAAATGCAAAGTCACCTTTTGATTTTGGAGGTATCCCCCCCCATGAGAATCTTTTATACGGGTCTAAATTTTCTTCCATTTTAAAAGTTTTATCATTACCTTCACCTGCAAATCCTGATGCCCACTTATCTAATGAAAATGGTGGATTAGCAACTACTACCTGAAATTTCATTAGTTTATCATTTTCCAAATGTTTAGGATTAGCTAGGGTGTCTCCCCCCCATTCAATCTTTGCATCATCAATCTTATGAAGAAACATATTCATTCTACATAAGGAATGAGTCTGCCCGTTTCTTTCTTGACCATATATTTGTGCCTTACCATTTGGCACTTTATTGAATGCTTTTACTAGCAATGATCCTGAACCACAAGTAGGATCATAAATACGATCATTTTCTTCCGGTTTTACAAGTCTTGACAATAGTTCTGATACTTCAGAAGGTGTAAAGAACTCGCCACCTTTCTTACCTGCATCCGATGCAAAGTTACCAATCATATACTCGTATGCATTACCAATAATATCTTCGCCTATAAGTCTTGAAGGTCTGAGATCTAAATCAACAAAGTCTTCAAGAAGATTTTTTAACATGGTATTTCTTTCTTTCGTATTTCCAAGAATTGATTCTGAATTAAAATCAATATTCTTAAATACACCTCGTAATTTAGTCTTGTTCTCTTCTTCAACATGCTCTAGCGCCATATTAATTATTTCGCCAACATTAGCTTGATTTCTTTTATTATAAATATAGTCAAAAGTAGATCTCTCATCTAAAACAAATCGCTCATAACGCATTTGTCTTTCTACCATTTCTGCATCGCCATTATAACGCTCCATCATTTGTTCTTTGTGCTCTTTGTACATATCACTTACATATTTATTAAACAGCATTACCAATACATAGTCTTTGTATATTGCTGAGTCAATCTTCCCTCTGAATGTATCACATGCCCTCCATAATGTTGCATTTACTTCTTCTTGAGATAACTTATTATTAACCATTTTACGCCTCCAACTTCTTCTTTTCTTTCATTTTTTTTAATAACTTTTGTACTTATTCTGGTGTTTACATCTCTTCAGGTACTGTTCTGCTTATTTCATTAACTCTTGTATAATACCTTTGTGGTATAATTTCTTTTGTTCTATTAATTTTTCTAATAACATAAATTCTTGTTCAATTAATTCATTTATTTCTATAGTCTGTGTCTGTGATGCTTTTGACTTAATGTTAATGACTATATCTTTGAAAAAGCTTGTCTTAATTGTTTGTATTGTTGTACCAACCGAACTCTTAGCATATAACTTCTTGGTGCTTTCACTATTTAGCAAAATGCCCAGGTAACCAGCTAGTAGCTCTTGTGTTTCTAACCGTATAACAACAAACAAAGATGGAACAACATAGCCTTCATTGACAGAACCAATGGTTATTGCGGTATTTGGATTGCTTAACCGTACAACAACATCACCTATCCTAGTTAAGTATTTATCGTCTAGATCTTCGGTACTATGGAATGGTTCCAGCTCATCCACATTAAGCCATCCACCTACTTCAAAACTTTTTAAAGTAAGCATCTTATAGGTTTTTACAACTTTTTGTGTTTTATTTGCTTGTTTACGCCTTACAACTAGCCCGGTACTTATACTAGCTATATTTCCTAACTTCACTTTTTTTTGATGCCACGTTCAATATCACCTCAATGTTATTTTTAATCTACTACAATATTTCTTACTTTAGTGTACTCTTCAATGTACTTGTTGTCAATAGAAAAATTCATTTATATTTTGTAGTAGTCAATAAATAACTTTTTACTAAAATTGTAATATATTAGTATCTATCTCACCACAATATATTATACCAAATAACTTGTACCATAGTACGGACAGTAATCTCATGATATTGTGATATTAATAATGTATAGTATATATTATTTTATTTCAATATCTAATCTTAGAGTTTATAATTCAAGGTGCGAAATCTTGACGCGGACCCCCCCATGACAGAATGATAAAAAGCTGTTTTTCAACTTATTTAATAACCCTATTGCATGATTATTAGCAACTATTTCATTGTCTTCTTTAATAGATTTCGCTTCAAAAATCTTTTCTTTATCATCTATCTGCATTTTTTTCTTCTCTAAAATCAGCAGATTCAATATGATTAAAATCCATCTCTTCCATTTCGACTGTTGAAATCACCTTGGACCTTATCGAAAACAAATTACTTTTTTTGCCCCCCCCTCTATCATGAAACCGACTTTCCCTCTCAAGGAAGCCAGCTTCTTCAAGATCATTAAATGCTCTTTGTACTGTTCTAGTACTCATATTACATTCTCTCGCGATGGTTCCAACACTTGGAAAACAGGTCAATTCTTGATTCGCTCGATTAATCAGGTAAAATATCACAAGTGTCGCCCTCTTAGTCAAACATGCTGCATATATTGCTTCAATCATCTTACCTTTGTTTGTCATTCGTATATCCTCCCGATTCCTGATGTGTTTCTTGCAATAAATTTATTTAGTATCTGCATCCACATATCACTATTCTTTTCAGAATCAAATAAGCTTGGCGTGTATTCACTAAAGTAACCCTCACCATATTCTTCTATTACTTTTCTCTGTTCTGCATCATGGACAAACGAATATATTCTACTTACTTGTATTCCATCAAGCAACTGATTTACTTTTATATAAGCATCTTGATCATATGGTTTAGCGGTTACGCAAAAAATACCTACATCACATTTATTCTTAATCGCTCCAACTACCTTTGATTCAACCACACCCATATCATAGATAATAAAGTCAAACTCTTCATCACTTTCTCCATGCAAATCCATAAAACAGATTCCATTATGAATCGTTGTATCACCCTTTGCTATCATATTCTGTGTTCCTTCAATGATCTTAGCTAGATGGTGACTTCCATTTGCTTCAACATAACAAACCTTAGCTCCTAGTCCTGATAGACAATGGCAGAGATTAAATGCCATTGTTGTTGTTCCTACCCTACTCATAACTCCAGTCAAGGCAATCTTCACCTCTTTTTGTACAAACTTATAATCCGGTCTGAATGTATTTAGACTACTATCTTCTTGATTCAATATGTTCAATGTATCCCGCTTGCTCATACCTAATGATCCTGTTGCTTTTCTTATCTTCTCTTTCTGCACTTCTACTTCATCTGAAACTACAATATTATAGATACCTTGTTCCATAAGTTGTCCAATTATCTGCTCATTTCCATCAACCTTATCCACATAAAATATCACTCTAGAGGTATACATGCTTTTAAACGCCATAATTGCTTCAATGATTTCATCATCTATATCTCGTAGTGAAGTGAGATCAATAGCAAGAAATGCATAGTGGTTTAAGCTTCTCATATCATGAATAACAAATTGCTTCAGTTGAAAGCTACCATTAAACTTCTTAATAATCATTCCTTGCTCATCAGCAAGGAAGTCAAATATTCCAATGTTCTCATTACTTGAAATATAAAGTAGCATTAATCATCACCTCCATTCCACTGTATCTCATAGTCTTTTTGAATCACGATTTCTTGTTCTTCTGGTTGATATGTAAACATTAAAATAATGCCGATGACCACGATCACGGCATATATAATCATTTCTATAACTAATTTTTTTCTTCACGTTTTATCCTCCTAGGTTTATCTACCTCCAGCTGTTCCCATATACTTAAACTTATAATCCGGTATTTCAAAGTTTACATGCAGGCGCTTTGATCCAATCATTACCAAAGCATTTCCTCTTTTCTTCTGTGCAAGTAACTGCTCTTCTGCATCTGTTAGATTATATAAGGTCTTTGTTTCTTGTAAGTTCTGGCCATCGCAACCCATCAGTATTTTAAAACAGGGAATATCTAATAACGCTTGACCATACATCTTGATTCTTGGATCAAGAAAATCTACAACTGAATGAGAGATAATAGCGACTCCTGCCTCATACTTTCTAGATCTCTTTTCGACATTTCGAAGGAACACTAATGACTGCGGTACATTTGGATCAATCATTAAATAGGCTTCGTCGCAAATTAATAAAACAGGTTCAGTCCGGTCACAACTCATTTGTTGCCAACACCATGTCAACAAGTTAAAATACTGAGTTCTCTTTATGTTATCACCAGTATTTTGAAGATCATGGGTATCTAAACAAATACATCTTGAATTGGTTTGAATGGTACTATGTCCATTCCATAAAAAAAGCGTCACTACCAAGCGCAATGTCTTGTAATAGTAACGCTAATTCTTCATATTCATTTGCTTTCTGCATGTTCCCTTTCTTCTCTTCATCTTCAAATTTCTGTAGAATTAATTCATGTAAGTCAGAAAATATTGGAAAGTCTTCATTCGATAGCTCATTAATATCGGTATCCCATGTGATATTAAATTTATTATAGAGTTCGATAATCGCTGCTTTTAGCAATGCTTTATGCTTGTCTGTTAATGATGGCAAATATAGGCTCAAGAAAATCTCTAGGTTCTTAATGTATATCGCCATATCCCCCCCCATACCATTTTCATCATCTTTGTAAAATGAATCTTCTTCATCTACAGGTGTCGGTCTTATCTGTAGTGGATTTATTTTCCCATTACTTCCACCACCTGCATTAATCCAATCACCACCGAGATTCTCTGTTAGTTCTCTGTACTCGCGTTCTGGATCGATAAATATGATTTTTGTACCTTTCATGTACTCTGCAAGTGCTATGTGTTTGACAACAGTGGACTTGCCCACGCCAGCCACACCCATAATGGTAAAGTTGGTATTCGTTCGATCATTGCCACGTTTCCATGGATCAAGCACAACCAAACCACCACCATTGTCTCGTCCAAAGTAATAACCAGTACCGTCATTATATCCGCTTGACGAAAAAGGAAATCCACCTACAAAAGTACTCATTGGAATAATTCGCTTTAATACTTCTTCCACTGCTTCATCTACTGTATGGTATGGTGATAAGCTTTTAAAAGCTTGTTCCTGAAGGTTGGCCATGATGCGTGTTTTGCATTTATTGGTTGCTATAACACTCTCTGCTTTTCGACAAATCTTATTGAAGTTAGATTCTTCTCTTGCAGTAGCCATTACTGTAATGATCATAGTTCCAACAGTTTCACCCATCTGATCGATTTGAAGCATAATCTTTTCACCATCAATGGCAGCCTTTTCAGCTCTTTGCTGTGCCAATGGATCTTTAGCTGACTCTGCATTACCTCTATGCTGAATGATACTTCTTGATAAGCCTGCTATGAACTCACCATTATCTATGGGAATAAATGTAACTCCAACGACTGTTCCTGGGATATTTGTGATCTTAGATAACCACCCATAGTCTACTTTCTGTGGGTATTTTACTATTCCATAAATACGTCCTGTGTTCTCGCCTATAATGACACTGTTTCTTTTTAATTCTAGCCCTATTGGTGTAATTATGTTGATGATGTTGGGATTGATATTTACTTTTGTTTGCATACTTTTGCTCATTCTCTTTCTCCTCTATTCTTCCAAATGTGTATATGCTGGGTTATTCACTAGATTACATAGCCTTACTATTTCATGTTCTTTAATAATGTCACAACCAATATTCGCACTCTCAAACTTATTACAAAACTCACGACATTCTTTTAATAAATCCTGTTCACTACCTGCCCTAAATCTTGTCCATAACATAATATAAAACTGTCTTTCAACAACCTCACCTGAGACAGCGTAATTACTCATAACCACCATTTCATTCCTAAGTAACTCTTTCTGTTTTTGATCTACTGTTTCAGCTAATAATGCCGTATACTCATTAATCAATGGGGGGGTTATATCTACTGGTCTTGATACTGCCAGAAACTTAAATGGTTTCTGAATACTCGAAAGCTCCGCTGTTAGCACTCGACATATTTGTTCTTTCTCCATATCTGAAAACAAGTCAATGCTTATGGGGGGGTTAATCTTTAAATAAGCAATGACTTGTCCATCCCTTGTATATAAAAATTTATCATGTATATCCTTCACATTAATAAACTCCTGTGCTGTTAACTCTTGCTGTGATTTAGGATCAACGCTCTTCGCATTATTCTTTTTCATATAAAGATAAGCACCTGCGCCACCACCACAGCATATTAAAATCATTATAATTGGTACTATTTGACTCATGTTTTTCCTCCTTAATCCATTAGCACTGCTGGTCTTCTAAAATGTACAAACCCAGTACTTTCTGCTGTTGTTATGACTATGTTATTTGCACTTGATGTACAGTGTGCAACCAAAATCTTACCTTCTTCATCTTTTCCTACTACAATACCAATGTGATTCACTTTTCTTGTATAAGGCACGGCAAGTATAGCTAGATCTCCAGGTTCAACAATACTCTCTGGTATGATTGTTGAATGATTCCATTGGGCAGTTACGCCATGTTCTATAGTCTCTAGTGGTAATCCCATATTGTAAAATACCCATGTGACATAACCTGAACAATCTAATCCAAAGGGACGCATTGTTCCTGTTGTTGAGCTTCCTAGCGAGGTAACTTCCATGCTTGTTCCCCCCCACCTGCTGTCCCAACCAATAGCAGAACTTTTCCCACCCCCCCAAAAGTAATTAACTTGTCCAACGATACTTTCCGCTATGGTGGCAAAAAGTTCCCCCCCTTCAAGCTCTACACCTTCTGGGATATGGCTTTTAATTTCATCAATCTCAGCTCGTGTTAAGAATGTTTTCACATCACTGGTTGCAAGTAAAACACCATAACCACTACGACGCATTTCAGCTATAATCAACATTTGTGTTTCATCAAATCCATAAATCACACCGATTTCTTCTGCTGTTAAACAATCCACATGAATAGTTTTTGTAATTGTACTTATTGTTTGTGTTTCAGTAACTGATTCACCCTCTTCATTAAGAATTGTCACCTCAATATCCTCTGATGTTGTTTCCGATGTGACTGTTACAATGTTCATATCCTGAAATACTTCTCTTAGTTTTCCCACTTGATCTTCTGATAAAATTGCCATCTGTTCTGAATTTTCCTCAGTTACGTTATATTTAACCGCATAAGCTATAAGAACATCTTCTGAATTATCAATCAATGTGCCATCTTCACTCCCCCCCATGATGATTGTTATGACCTCATCTACGGTTGTATCCTCTTGCTCTAACTGGATGTTGTGTTGAAATTCCTCTTTCATTTCATATAGAACACTGACTACTGATATCTGCTCTTCATGATCACCTAATAAGGCAAAGAATATTGCAAAAGGTGATGATAGCACCAAGAGAATGATGATAAAAGGAATAAGGCAAGCTATTAAGATAGCTCGCCTCCCTTTTTCATCTGATAATGCTGTTGTTGCTACTTTTACGATTACTTTTAACGTTGCCGGATCTACTGCCATTAAATCACTCCTTATAATATAAATTACTGACAAACTCTTTTATAGTAGAGCTTGTTCATGTTTCCAAATAGACAAAAAAAAGATTCTACAACTACTAAGTAGCTGCAAAATCTTTTTATATTTTTTTCTATTTATTTCATATAATATTTATCTTCAATCATTTTCTGTTTTAATATCAACTATAAATATTTAACTAATCTCAACCAATATAATCGTATGGATTCATAGCATTTCCATCCACAATAACTTCAAAATGAAGATGTGGACCTGTACTATTACCTGTATTGCCAGATTTGGCAATTACCTCACCTTGTCCTACAATCTCACCATATTCAACCAACAACCTACTATTATGTGCATATCGGGTAATGATTCCATTTCCATGATCTATATCCACTCTATAGCCATAACCACTGTCCCAGCCAGCAAAAACTACTGTTCCACCATCTGATGCTTTTACAGAAGTACCTGTTGACACTGCCATATCAAGGCCTCTATGAGTGCGTCCCCCCCATCTCGGTCCGTATGAGGATGTTAATCTATAATTATTTAGTGGCGTAACAAAGAATCCAGCTGGACCATTCTCAGGTACAGGACTTGTTCCTACCAGTACTATCTGCGGTAATGGTTCTTCTACTACAAGCGTTTCGATTATAGATTCATCGACAACTTCGTCATTGACAATATCTACATCTATCTTTAATATTTCTGTTCCTTCTTCACCTTCATCTGCAATTACAGTTAAACCTGTATATATCGTATCATCTTCCTGATATATTATATCGGGTTGAATAGGTTCTACTTTTGTAACCATGTAACAATTTACAATAGACAATTCAGGAATTAACTTTTCAACAACAAGTTCTTCACCAATCTGTAGTGTTCTTTCACGATCTACGAGCCAAGGATTTAGTTCATAAAGTTCTGTAAGTTTCATCCCATTTTTATCAGCAATTACTGAAGCAGAATCACCAGATTCAATTGTGTATTCAGCTGGTTCAACATTTAACTTTAATAATTCTTCAACGACACTAACTGCATTTGAAATATCTTGTAGCTCTTTTATCACCGGTTTCACACTTACATCTTCTTCAAAATCTAATTGCATTAAAAGCTCTGTTGATGTATTTGATGTAACTTGCACAGTATTGTTCTCATTACCAGATGTAGTATTTGGTGCAGCCATAACAAAATTACGTTCAAGTATTTCAACTGATAATGTTGGGATGATGTCAAAATCAATTACCACATTATCTCCTGTCGCTGTCACTTGGATATTTTTTACGTTTTCTGTTGATAATTCTACAACTTCCATTAAAACTTGTTCAATTTCATTTGTTGATTCAAAATAAAAAAAATCATATCATCTACAGACAGCTCATATATGTAATCTACTACTTCTTCACTATAGTTAATTGCACTTAAATATTCATTGTAAGCTTTATAGTAATCTCTTTTCGCTTGATTTACAATCAATGATTCAGTCTCAATACCGGTGTTATCCACCGAATCCTTAGCAACTACTAATCCTATGAGTATAAATATAACCATTATACCTATTCCACTATAAAACCAATTTTTTTGTCACCGCATTGTCCTCCGAGTTCTGAATTTTCAAATGTCTACCTTATGTATAATCAAAGACCGAGTAACTATATCATATTTTTATGTCATTTATAAGTCATATTTCAGATTTTTAAAAAAAGGCTTGACAATTGAATGAACATTCAACTATAATAGAATTATCAATTGAGCACACATTCAACTGTTTGATTGATTACTAATCGAATTTAGGAGGAACTTATATGTCTCATAATCACAATCATAGTCACAATAAACCAAGTAATATAGGAATTGCCTTTCTATTAAATTTCAGCTTTTCAATCATCGAAATTATTGGTGGTATACTAACTAATAGTACAGCCATATTGTCAGATGCCGTCCATGATTTAGGTGATAGTCTTGCCCTTGCCTTATCCTTCTTCACTGAACGATTAAGCAAAAAAAGATGCAACTGAAAAGTATCCATATGGATTTAAGCGCTTGTCACTTATTGGTGCAATCATAAATATATTGGTTTTATCGATAGGTACAGGTTATGTTATTTCTGAAGCTGTAATATCTTTTCAGAACCCACAAGAAGTGGATTCTATCGGTATGTTATGGTTGGCTATTTTGGGTATTGCAATTAATGGACTTGCTGTATTAAGAATGAAAGACTCAAAAAAAATCCTAGATAAAACTGTTGTAATGCATCTCTTAGAAGATCTTATGGGTTGGGTAGCTGTTTTAGTCGTTAGTATCGTCATATATTTTACTAATTGGTACATACTAGACCCTATACTTTCTATGTTCATTGCTCTAGTAATCATAAGAAATATATGGATAAACTCAAAATTAGTATTCAGTATATTAATGCAATCAGTGCCAGATGAATCACTGTACCAAGAACTCAAAGAACATCTTGAATCTATTGAAGGCGTAAAACTTGTTGATAACTTTAAATTATGGAGTTTAGATGGCGAGGAACATGTTGCTAGTATCACTTTATTAACACAAGAAAATGCAGATGCGCAGAAAATCAGGCTTAATGCAAAGAATATATTTACAAATCACAGCATCAAGCAAACCACAGTTGAAGTTATAGGATAGGAGGATATCTCATGGAGAAAAAAAACATTTACTGATTCTACACCAAATGATATTAAAATTATTGATACTATTTCTACAGAGTTAGCCATTTTACAAAATATGGATGCTGTTGCAAATTTTCTGAAAATTATTTCAGATCCGACTAGACTAAAAATAATAATGATCTTAGAAAATCATGAAGTTAGTGTTAATGATATAGCTGTTTTGATGAATATGACTAAATCAGCTGTTTCGCATCAGTTAAAAGTATTAAAAAAAATGGCGGCTACATTAAAGATCGTCGCTCTGGTAAAAACAAGTATTACTCTCTATTTGATGAGCATATTATGGATATCATACATTCAGCTTATGACCATGTAAACCACTGTTAGGAGGTGTTTAATTGAAAATTACAGTTCTTGTTGAAAATAGCACAATATCAAGTGAATATAAAAAGAAACATGGACTTTCTCTCCTAATAGAAAGTATAGACGAGTCAATTCTTTTTGATCTAGGTCAAACGCGTCTTTATAAGAAAAACGCCGAAAAATTAGGGGGGGTTGATTTAAATAAGGTAAATCATGTAGTTATTTCTCATGGACATGTTGATCATATAGGTGGTCTTAAATATTTACCTAAAAATATTAATACCTATATTCAAGTGGAAACGCTCAATCCCTTTTATGCAACATTATTGTTTGGGCTAAAAATTAATATTGGCTTAGATAACAAGTATAAATCAAGTAAACACATTACCTTAACAAAAGATCAACACAAAATCTCTAATAAATTACAACTATTTTCGGATGTGGAAGACTCGTCATGTAACACTGATAATCAAGATTATTTGTTTATATTAAAAGATGGTGAACTACAGGTTGATGACTTTAAACATGAGCAACACCTCTTAATTAATGAAAATGATAAAAATATTTTAGTAGTAGGCTGTGCTCACAAAGGTATATTAAATATTATCAATCGAGCTGAAGAATTAATTGGAAAAGAGTTAGACTATGTTATAGGAGGCTTTCATTTGAAGAACCCATTATTGGGTCCAACAAATAACCAAGAGGATATCTCTGCTTTGGCCAAAAAAATTGAAGACAAAAAAACACAATCTACTACACTGGTCACTGTACTGGTAAAAAAAGCTTACAATATACTTAAGTCAATCTTAGGTGGGCAATTACATACTCTATCAACCGGAAAAGTTATTGATATATAAACTCTCAATTATTAACACTAAAAGGGATATTGAAATAGCCAATCTCGCTCGAAAGGAGCACACATTATGAATAACCTATTAAGAGAAACTTACCTATTAGATTATAACTTTACAAACATTCAGGCCTTAATCAAGAAAAATAACTGGCTTGAAATGGACCAACATGATAAGATTAAATCTATTTATAATTATGTAAAAGATGAAATCATCTTTGGCTACAACAAATCAGATTACAGAAGAGCCTCAGAAATACTTAAGGATGGCTATGGTCAATGTAATACAAAAAGTATACTTTTTATGGCGTTACTACGAGCTTCAGGTGTTGAATGCCGAATACATGGCTTTACCATTTATAAAAAGTTGCAAAAAGGGGGGGCAATCTCTGGAATATGGTACAAACTTGCTCCTAAAGAAATTATACACAGCTGGGTTGAAATATACTACAAGAATGAATGGTTAAACATAGAAGGATTTATATTGGATGACTCATATTTAAGTGCATTACAATCAAAATTTTGTGATTCCACAGGTTTTTTTTGAAGGATACGGGGGGGTCTCAACAGACAAATTCATGTCACCTGAGGTAAACTGGTGTGGTAATAGTACATATATTCAAAAAGAAGGAATAGCAGAAGACTTTGGTATATTTGATCAACCAGATGACTTTTTTTCTAAGTACAACCAAAAACTTAATCCTATAAAAAAAATTTGTGTTTATCAATATCACACGACATCTAATGAATCGAAACGTAAGCAGAATTAGAAACCAATAAGGAAAAGGGAATTGCAATAATTGCAATTCCCTTTAAATAGTTATCTTAATTCTACCCCCCCAATGCCACATCTAAAATCATCATAACTGCGAACCCAACCATAGCTCCAATAGTTGCTATATCTGTTTTTGATCCACCTTCTTCTCTCTGGGCTTCTGGAATCAGTTCCTCAATAACAACATAAATCATAGCTCCTGCCGCAAATGCTAATGCATAAGGTAGAATTGGTCTCATCGTAATAACAGCCAAAGCACCTAGCACACCGGATATAGGTTCTACAACTCCTGATGCTTGACCATATAAAAACGCTTTTTTTCTCGAAAACCCTTCACGCCTCAATGGAATTAAACCGCAGCACCTTCTGGAAAATTTTGCAAACCTATACCTATGGCAAGTGCGACTGCACCGGCAATACTTGCAGTACCTATATCACCAGTTGCTGCTGCACCGAAAGCGACACCAACTGCAAGTCCCTCTGGTATATTATGTAGTGTAATTGCTAGAACTAACAAAACAGATCTTTGCCACTTTGTTTTTATACCTTCTGCCTGAGAAGTATCAAGACCCATATGTAGATGAGGGAGTAATTTATCGATTAAATATAAAAAACCTCCTCCTGCAAGAAATCCTATTGCTGCTGTAAGCCAAGCTGTCTGCCCAAGCTCTTCTGCCATTTCTATACCTGGTGCCAGAAGTGACCAGAAACTCGCCGCAATCATCACACCTGCTGCAAAACCTAACATACCATTTAGTACATTTTTGTTTATTCTTTTAAAGAAGAACACCATTGATGCTCCAAGGGCTGTAACCCCCCCCATGTAAAAAGTGTTCCTATCAACGCTTGTATTATTGGATCAAATTGAGAAATCCATGAAATCATATAATTCTCCTTTCTGTTATGTTGGATATAATAAGTATTCAGATACTTTTATCGCATTTATCTTACAAACGTCATATTTATACTGATTCATTAATGGTTAACAGGAGTCAATCAAAATCTACTCCATAAACAAATTATAACACGTATAAGTATTTCAGGAGAATTATTTGATAATTTCTATCATTTACTTTATTGGACCGATGTGCCAGTCCTCATATAAATTGCCATCAATGTTAACTGAATCCGATAAATTCATCCTTAACATGCCATCTGGTGTCCACATATCTATGATGGATGTATAAACAACATAAGGCGCATCTGGATACCATATAGGTGTAAAATGCGTCCGATTATTATATGTGGAATACTTATTTTCTTGGAACTCAAAATCACCATAGCCCATCATGTCTAGTAACCTACAATATGTTAGATACTCAAACTCTGGAAAGTGTGTTATCGCATTCTGTATATAAGTTATATGATTGTCTGGTGCATTACTATATACATTAGATTCAACAAAAATATTCACTCCATAGCCAGACTTCATGGTATCTCCAACTGCTGTAGGGACTTGTCCATCCGGCTCAAGGCTCATTGAAGATGTTAATGCTGCATAATAGGATGTATAGTCATAATCCCACTCACCTTCATCCTTCCACTCTCCATTGTCAACCCATCCACCATGATCTTCCCAGTAGTGTCCGATATATAAGAACTGCCATCCTGTAGAAGTATTAAACCATTGATATCTAGGTACATACTGCCAATCACTTTCCCATTCCCAATCTGAATACCAAACCCAATTAGAGTCCCATTCAGCATCAAATATGCCCCCCCACTCTGCAATGGTCTTATCAGCTTCAACAGGAATACTCGGCATAGTAAAGCCATCATTTGTATCATTAGCTGTCGGATTTGGTGGCACATTTTCATTAAGGTCCATTACATTACCTGTAATAGTAGCTGATCTATAATCACCATCAATTTTAGCAGCAGAATTACCTATTAATTGGACTTGTACATCCACAATGGATGGTGTCACTGGGGGGGTATGCCATTTTATCCAAACCAATTGTGAGCCACCTGATGGAATGACTACTTCAGTACTTTTTGTGTAACCATTTGCTGACATAATGACTGTAGCTGTATTCTCTACAGGATGATCATAATAATAATCACTGACATGACGATTATCAGGTGTCACATCTTCATCTGCAAAAATACGAACCGAAGTGATTACATCGGTATCTACACGATAGGTGTAATCGTAAGTTGTATCATTTTCTTCTACCTCTTCTGAGTTTTGACGTAAGATTCTCATGCCCCCCCAACCACCACCTTGAATAATTCGATCTAAGTCCCAATAGACATCATCTGCAAGTGCAGGTGTTACTGGGTAGCTAAACCAGCTTTCTTCTAGAAACACAGAATTTGGTAAATCGGAATGAGTCATTCCTGAAACATACTGGCCATCATCTCCACCTCTAAAATTAAAATACCCTAGCTTCTGGGCTAGGGCATATTCTGTGGCTGTGAATGCTAATACTGTTGCGCTATCTTTCAAGTGAGTTAATACTACTGGCTCGTATACGACAAGCCATGCTACTTCGTTTTGATATTCTCCATCTACTTTCTCAGGTAAGATTCTATCTGATTCACCTGAAACGGTTTCACCATCTATATTGAAAGTATAAGATGAAATCAACGCTTCTTTTGTTGTCCCCCCCATATGTGTTGAAATATTATTAATTAACATATTTAGTGTTCCTGTATCCCCCCCAAAATAAGATTTTACAGACTCAATATTACCACCATGTGTGATTGGTATTGGTGGTGGATCATCAGTTATGTAGTGGGTAAATTCAATTGGTGTTAATGATTGTCCATTTAAATAATCAATCTTTGATCCTGATGATCCAACTGCTCCATTTGGTATTGAAAACGTTGATGGTTTTATATATAAAGGATTGTTGCCTACTTCCTGCCACTTTGTTGATAAATTAGAAAATTCATCTGTTGTATCAGACAATCCTACATATACTGATACTTTATACATATATTCGGATGTTCGGTAAAATCCCTTATCCTCAAGGGCATCTCCCGTCTCACCTTCTCCAGTGTCTGCATTGTCATCTGCATACACTATACCAGTAGAACATAATATGGCCATGCTCAGTATTAGCATAATAATTTTTTTCATAATTAAATCCTTTCTCAAAAAAAACAACCTCAATTAAGAAGTTGTTTTCGTTTGAATAACTTTAGTCGTTTTTAGAATTTATCCCCCCCTTCACCAGAAGGAACGCCGTCTTCATAATAATCTTCTCCCATCATTTCTCCACCATCACCATTGCCTGGTATGTTATCTTGAAGGAACGGGTTCTCTGAATCAGGAACTAGATTACTTCCTCTAACTTCATCTTCCATTTCTTCTACCTCTGGTTCAGAAGTATAGGTCATTTCATCTTCATCATATTCTGGAACATTATCAGGATCAGTCAAATCATCAGTTGTTTCTGGAATATCTTCAGGTGGTGTCATATCAGGTTTTTCTGGTTCTTCCGATACTGGTACATCAATTTCATCTACATCAATCACACTTATCTCTGCATTACTATCTTCATCGATATCTATAGATTCTACTATCACCTCGGAACTTCCATCTTCCTCATTCAGATCATCCACAACTATATCTTCAACTTCTATATATGGGCTTTCATCCTCATTATCTTTAGCAGAATTCTTTGACTCAATAATTTCATAATCTATCTCATCCACGATTGGTTCATTTACTTGATTTTCACTAGCAACCACTTGTTGATCATTCTTACTCTTCTGTCCTGCTGAATAAATTAATCCAACTAAAGCAATGCTTACAACAACTAATATAGCTATAATACTGTACTGCTTCATTTTTAATGTTTTCTTTTTCATAACAGTTTCCTCCTCGAATCTAATCTATATACTACATTTTTGTATTAATCATCTTAATTACTTAAACGTTATCAGATAATCAATTCATTGTCCATATCTCGTCAAAACTTAGGGGGGGTATAACCTGCATTCACCTTCAACCGAATCTCCATATCAGGCACATGTTCCCAACCAAATGATACAGGCACAGTTAGTGTCACATATACCTCTGATTCAAACCGATCATTGTTACTTGATGGTGCAAATGGTGCATTAAGAATAGTCACATCCAAATCAGACAATTCATACTCAAGTTGATCACCTGCATATTTCTGACCATAATGAAGTCCTAATAATAGGGTTAATTCACTCATGACAGCACCTTCATCAATCCGACTTACCCAGTTATCATCATACAAAGCATAGCCACCTGAATAACCTTCCCTTAGGCCATTATAGACTTCATCATAATTCTCTGTTGCCACTGAAATAACTGCTGATTGAACTGCATCTCTTACACCTTGAGCTATCATCTGTAATCGTAGATATTCACTTACTGCTGAAAAAACAAGCAGCAATACAAGCACAACAACAACTGCCTGTATTGCTACATTTCCATCTTTATTCTTAAATATTCTTTTTACTTCCAATAGACTTCCGACCTCCCCCCCGATGCCTTAGCTGTCAACGTAATAGGAAAAGAGCCAAATTCAAAGAATCCAATGTCCACCACTTGAGTTACAGTCACTGTAAACTCATCATTTAACTGAACCCTACCAGATGTGGACCAAGATATATTTGGATCAATCTCCATCAACACTTCAAGCTCATTGGCTTTAATATTGGTTGCACTACCAATCCTACCTTCAATCTCTGCTACTCTAGCTAACTCATTGGCGAATGTATTCAATTCATTTTTAGCTATGAATACTGGAAACACTTTCATGCCAAGAGCTATAACCAGAAACGCTACTAAAAGAATAACCACGACATCGATATATCCTTCACCACGTTTATCCTTTAATATTTTTATAATCTTATGCATTTTTCCACCTCCAATCTAGAACATACTTCCAAGTGTGCTGATGATCTCTATAAACATCACTGATAGGTACATCAGCATAAAACAAAATAGCATGGCAAAAGAATACTTTCGTATTTTACCTGGTCGCTTCATGGCTAATGTTTTGAGACGTTGTATTTCAAGTTGTTTGAGATCATGGGTTAACATCTGAAAATAAACCACTCCATCATCGCCTCTTAGCACGCCAATAAGACCTCTTGTTACATCTGATAGACTTGAGCTACCTATTCTTGCTTCAAACCTTGTTATGGCTGATTCATAGCTTCCTGATTTCATATCTGCAACTGTTATCTCTAGCTCTTTCTTAAAACTTGTTCCAGCATTAGCTTTATAGGTTTCTAATATTGATAGCACATTTCTACTGGCTTTAAACTCCTGTGTCAGTGTTGCAACAAATCTTGGTAGTTCGTACTCAATATCTTCTCTTTTTTCCTTCAATGCTTCCTCTGCGCTTCTAATCTCTTTAAAATATATAGCTATAGATAGAAATGTTATCACTGGAAACAGAAGTGGGAAAATAAGCAAAGCAGGTATAACAAACATTAATGTCAAACCTGCCTTAACCCATGCTTTTGCAATATATGCTTCTGGTGATATCTTAATCCCTGCTGACTTTAATGTAGCTGTTAACTTCCGTTTATTGTAATCGGTCAGCTTAATGAACTTACCAACCTTCATTGATATTTCATTAATAAATACATCTAAGTTCTTCGACTTTTTCTTTTCTCTTTTATCCACTTTTGCAATAGCCTTAGTTGTTCTTCTTGTTGGTAATTTAAGTAAATCCGCAACAATCATATACAGTCCAATTGCTAGCAACACGGTAAAAACTGATAATATTTGAACCATTGTAGTCCTCCTCCCTATTGTCTATATTCAATGGGTTTACTTAGTCTTACCACACCAGCAATGGACACAAACAAAATGGTTCCACATATAGCTAATACGACTTTTCCAAGTGTATTGGTCATTAAGGTATCGTACCAATCTCTGTTTAGAAAATACATTAGTGGGATATTCCCTACTAGCAATACTGCCATTGAAATGAACTCTTTTACCGGTTCAAACAAAAGATAATCTAGCTCTGCTGATACAATTCTCATGTCAGACAGTTTACTTACAATTGGTGTTAAGGTACTCTTTAGATTCTTGTCTTCTTGACAATCAATAACAGCATTAACCCATTCGTGAAATACTGGGCTATCAACCTTATCTTTTAACCCTGATAAAGCAATCTTGATATTAGAATTGATAAGCTTTGTCTGCATCAGAAATGCTTTGAAAACATCATAAACAGGTGGATTGATATAATCTAGATTTTCTTCAATAGCAGTAATAATACTTTCACTTCTAAGATAAGATGTGGTGATAATGGATAATGCTGTCTCCAATTCGTTATTCAGTTCTTTCTTCCATTTAATTGCAATAAACTTAATGTACCAAAAAGGCATTAGTGCAAAGCCTATGGCAAAGACTGGTAACAAAAACAGATTGTCCATACTCACAGCAAAAAAAAGCACCAACTACCATAAAGATCAATGATAAAATAATCATCATGGTTAATCGGTGCTCTTTTCCAGTCGCTGTTAGTATAATATTGGTTTCATCCATCAACTTCTTTAATCCACGCTTTTTCTTTCTGGATGTTACTGCTTGAACTTTTCCTCGTATTGATTGATCTGGTTTTCTAAAGGTCTTAGTTGCTTCTTCTAGAAACATAAGGGGGGGTGTCATTCCAAAGATTAACCACATCCCTGTGACCATTATAATAAAAGCTATATAGATGACTGAATTCATACTAGGCTTCCCTCCTCATCTCTCCACTCTGATGGTATAAAACGATAGAGGATATGTTCTGGCATACCATTTTCCAGAAGACGTTTTTGCATGGTTTCGGACATTTCAGATACCTTTTCATAATGACCTGTAATTTTCTGTTTACCATCTATCTCTGTGTTATTGGTGACATTAAACTTGTACAAGGTTCTGATATCTCTGTTTCCATCTTCATCAATCACACACTCTGTAATCTCCATAATGTGTCTTGAATTATCTTCAAGTCGTTTACAAAAGGCTACAATAGGAAATGCTTCTGTCACCAGATTATAAAGGGTTCTTTCTGCCATATCAAAACGTTGTTTACAAAGAGTCACCATTCGATAATAGGTTGAGATACATGAACTGGCATGAATCGTTGTTGTTACACCATGACCAGTACGTGCGGCTTCTTGGGCAAAAAAAGCTTCTTCTGACTTCATCTCTGCTACACAGATATAATCTGGATTAACTGTAAGGCCTGTTTCAAGAAGTTTAACCATGTTGATATTCTGTCGTGGATCATCACTGTGTCTGGTAACGGTATGGATAACATTATTAATAACTTCACCTTTTTCATTACGCTTCACCAAATTAAACTCACGAGTTCCGTTTTCAATGGTATAGATTCTTTTGTTATCTGGTAATGTTGATAATATCCAACTCATTAATGTTGTTTTACCACTAGACGTTGCTCCTGTTAGGCACATACTTTCACCGTATCGATGGATGAAACTAAGGAAATCTAACATCTCTTCATTGGCTGTGCCATGTTTGATGAAATCACTCTTCACTAGTTTTCTTGGATTAACAATTCTAATAGATACCGCAACACCTACACTATTATCTATAACACCTTGTCCTAGTACTGTGATTCTTATTTTCTCTGATAAATGGCCCACAACAATTGGTTGAGAACTATCCAGAATCATACCTGACTTATGGAGTAGTCTTCTCATTACATCCACAGCATGAGAAGGTGAATTAAAATGCTCTTTCGTTGGAATAATCTCACCACTTGAATAGGTCACTTTAATATCATTCCATGCATTAATGTTAATTTCCTCTATGTCATTTCTAAATAGATATTTTGTAAGAAATGAATACTCTGCCATTTCAGAATAGAGCGTTTCAACTAAATCATCATGGCTCATATCTTCTACAGCAAGAGAAAAATCCATTAAGTACTTTGTGATGTATGCTTTGATTTGGTCCTTTTGTCTATCTGCATCATCGGTTATTAGTAAGGCGTACTTCCCTGAAATATACCCTTGCACTTCATGTAAAATATCTTCAAAGTCTCGAATGTTCTGAGCTGATTCGAACAAACTTGTATTCATTAATCTTCACCTCGCTTTTTAAATAGGTCGCCTAAAATAGTCTTCTTCTTTTCTTTAACTGGTCTATAACTAACTTCTTCCTCTTGTGCTTTTACCTTATTAGACTTCTTAGATTTCTTCTCTTCTTCATCAATGAATAGATCGACTAACTTTTCAACTTCTGTCACATAGGGTTTACTCTTCTTATCTACTAATGATTCAAAAAAAACCTAGCTTCATAAAATTGTCGTTCTAGCTCTGGTGAATGTTTTAATTCTGTATAGATACCACCAAACTTATTAGCCACCATATCTCTTGGCATTTCAGGTTTAACATTGGATAATACTTTTAATTGATTGCCAACTTTGTATTTACGTTCACCTAGAAGTGGTAAACAAGAATCAAAGAAACTTATTGCCTTTAGATCAGGACTTGTTAAACGAATCACTTGATCAGATAATTCTAATGCTGCTCTTGAAAATAAATCTTCACCAACATGGCTACTACAATCAATAATGATATGGTCAGCAAGGTGTTTGATTAAGATAAATAGATCCACGATTCTTTCTTTACTGTATTTGGCGTAAGTTCTGTCATTTTCACCATGAAGGTAACTCATGACTGTAAGGTTACGATTGCCACTCACAGGAATACAGGCTTTTAAGATACTTTCTTGTGTGATTTGCATGGCTGATAATAACGCACCTAAAGATTGATCCTTGGTTGTTACAAAAGGCATAACAGTACTAATAACAGGTGTCTCATGGTCACAGTGGATTAATATGACGTTCTTCTTTTGCTTCGTTAACTCTAGTGCCAACTTAATACTAAGAGCTGTTTTACCGCTATTTGGATTTCCCCCCCAAATGGCAATGACTTTATTCAATTGCATCTATTTCACCACCTTCATTATCTAAAGGGATATCATCCACTGTCGTATCACCATCATCACTAGATTCATCCAAACCTTCAGGACTTTCCTCTTGATTAAGCAACTCCTCTAATCTTAATTTTTCCTCTTCTGCCAAGCGTTCTTCTTCCTCTTTTTGAACTCTAATCTCTTCTAATACATCTTTTTGCTCCTCTAAGAATTCATCACAGTTCTCTTCACTTCCACGATATACAAAGACTGCGTGAATCTTACCTTTAATCTCTAAATCAGCTAGGAGCTTTGCTTGTTCAGCCGTAACCTTTACCGTAATTGTAGATGGTAGCTCTTTTTCATCCTCTGCGTAGTTGCTTTCTTCATCGGGTACATACTCTTCTGTATCAAGTCCAGAAGAAGCTGTCACAGCTAGTACTTGAACATATTGTAACTCTACAGGTGTTATGGTTTCTTTTCTTTCACCAAAATCAGATACCATGATGGTTACAATATCACCTGGTTCAAGTTTTCCCGATAGACCCGCTGCAAAAGTTTTAATGGTTACCGAAATAGCACGTTCACTTCCATCAAAGTCATAGAGATAGGCATAATTAACAAGAGGACTATCTGATAGCTTGTCTGCTATAAGATAGTCCCCCCCTTTGTAAATATCACTGTTTGCATATTTGCCTATGATGTTGTCTTTGTCCCTGATGATGTTATCCGGTAAGTTGTATTCACCGATCTCGACCACTTGTAACATGTCCTTTGTTATGACTTCTCCTTTTAGTATGTCTTGACTTACTCGAACCATTTCGGTCTTTGCAGTGATTGCACTGTTGTACATTGGGGGGGTTAGCCCAAAGCATATGCTAACGCCACTACAATACAGGTGATACCTATGATGGTTCTGTTTCTTAAGATGTTTTTCATTTTACTTCCTCCTTTTTTCAAAAAAAAAACTTACCATATGGTAAGCCCTATAAATAACCAATCTGTTTTGATATATCTCTAATCAATTTCTCAGTAACCCTACTTTTTTTTAATATTCACTTCTTTTTCCACATCAATATCCAGAATCAATTGTCTTAATTCTCTTTTTGATTTAAATAAATCTGGATATACAGATACCAGTTCCTCAATATTGGATTCATTATAAATTCTTACTTTTAGAAGTAAATCATCTATTAATTCTTTATGTTCCCGATTATAAATATCACTAAGCCTGAAAATTCTATCATTACTAATAGCACGCTGATGTAATATATGCTGTTCTTGAATACTTTTACATTCACCAGGCTTAAAAATAAATCTAGGCATTAATTTCAACTCATAGTCTTGCACCTTATTCTCAATATCAAAAAGTAAATCGTAATTCTTACTATTTGATAAATCAATTTTAAAAGGATAATAATGTGAAAACCCATCAATATAAGGTGATAATGCGATTAATTCACCTGAAGCCGCTAGCACCTTTTGATCCCCCCCCTTTAAATTAGAGTTACAAATATGACAAGATGGTATCAAGTTGAATAGTGAAAGACCAAACAATCCATATTCACTTTTACTTATGAAGTGATCTAACTCTGGCCTGGTCTTCCCTCTTGATTCATCGTAAAATACTGAAACATAAGATCTATTACAGTATGGACAAGTCTTAACGCCTATTGACCTTAATAGTTCATACGCACTCCATTTAACCTTATTATTTCTTTCTTCTACAAATTTCGAAGCCATCATTTTTAATTTTTTTTGTCTTTAATTGAATCCACTATATCATGGATTTTTTTTGATTCATTCTTATATCTAATGAGCAATGAATTTTTAGAAAATTTATCATAATCAAATACATATTTCACTACATTCCTTCGTTTGCTATTTATATTCTGCTGCCTTTCTAAATTAATTCCACTCTTTATGGCTTTTTCAAGAATCATTAAATGCTTATTAATATCTCCAATTATAATGTCTTCAAAATTACTATTTATAAATTCTTTCATTTTTTTTATCTTTAATATTTCTTATCTTTTCATCACATGACAAATGGCAATAAATAAGATGTTTAAATTTGATTTCTGCAAGCTTGTCTTCATCAATATTGATCTTAATCATTTTTAAAACTTACTCCTTTCTAGCAGACAATTGCTCAACTTGTTCTATGTGGTACTGTAGTTCATCACCAACTTCAACTGATAATTCAAATTGTATTCTGCCATAAATTTCATCAATATAATTTATTAATGTTGATTTAACAATACTATCTCCAAAACAATCACACATTTTTTTTAGCTCCAACAATTTAGATTTATTTTGTAATTTCTTTTGATTATTACTTCCTGTATCTAAAAACTCTTCTATCTGCTTCACTTCGTCAATAATGCCAGAAATTGTTCTTTTTGCATATTCTCCTACTGTACTCTCCATAAAAAATGAGTTCCGTAGAATCGAATGAATATTTGCTCCAAATGTTTTCAAATCAATATCGTCATCCACATCTGTGTACCCCCCCTCTTTTGATTTTTTTTAAATAAGTAATCTCATTTCCTTTAAAATCAGAAAGTAAAAATGATGTATTTGTCGAAATAATTATTTGAATTTTTTTTCTTTCTATATATATTACTCTTCTCAAAAAATAAGCGCAAACAGTAAATAAATCGTCTTTGCCATTCAGGGTGTAAGTACAATTCTGGCTCATCTAAAATACAGATTAAATCTCTATATTTCTCAATGTCAATCTTTATACTATCTAATCTTGCAAATATATTTACAAATGCAGTTTCACCAGAAGAAAAATCATTAAACTTATACTGCATAATCGGTATTGTACTAGATAGCTTTTCTTCTAAATCAAATAATTCTTCTATTAGAGCACAGTTCTCTTGCTCTGTTAAATCTACATCAATTCCTCTTTCACCATCATAAATCCCTATAGTTTTTTTCCTTTAATGAACAAACAATACCTATTATTTTCTGAACTGATTTAAGTTGACAGACTACTTCTGAATCCGGATTATTGAGTTTCTTTTTAATGTTTTTAATTAACTCATCTATAAAACTTAAAACCTTTATATAATCACCATATTCATTACCGTTTGGCTTGTCCACTTCAATCAGCAATATTTCGTCAATAAGCCTAATATTACCAATGAACCCAAACATCTTATACATATCTTCCAACTCATCTTTATGTAATAAGTCCTCTTTTTCTATGTCCTCCTCTTTTAACTCTCTAAAAAGAGTTTTCACAATATCACTTTCATAATTGTTCTCTAGTATCTTTATTGTTACATATAGCATATTATAGAAAAAGTGTAACGTGAATCCATCTAAGTGAGTGCCAAAATATTTTTTTTCACGTAGTCTCTAAAATCATCTAATAACACTCCAGTTTTTAAATAAGCATTAATCGCAAATGGATTTCTATAACCATTCAAATCAATCTTCATATCTGCTTTATAAAAAAAATTCGTGGAAAAAGTTTAATAGTTTTTCTATGAAAATCATTACCAAAAACATTGCTGATAAATTCAGCATTCTCTGTATTATAAAGAAATTTAAATTGACGTCTTTTATCCATTATTTCATGGATTTGATTATAGTTATTTGATTTAATATGATAGCTATCTTGCATATGATAGCTACTGTCTTTTTGCATTAAATATGAGGTGGTTATATCATAGTAATTACTAACTAAATCCATTCCACCTTTTGATTCTTTATACAATCTTTGTTCAAAACTATTGTATGTCATCAAAGTATTATATTCTATGAATGCAGTACTGTTTAATATCCCGTTTGGTAAGTTCTTCTCTGTAGAATACCATTTATTAGCAACAGAAAAAGCTTTACCCATATACTTGATTTTCACATTTTTATCACAAATTTGTTCAATTGTTTTCTCTGTCGGTGAATAATAGAAATATTTATCATTTTCACAAAAAATCACTGTTAAAGATTCTTGCAGTTCAAGATGCTCTTTATCAATGAATTCATCAACTGCATAATTTAGTGAGTCACCCGTAAATATCTCAAGAATTGCCTTTAATAAGCTAGTTTTTCCAACACCATTTCTTCCAACAATCGAATTTATTTGAAGCTCTACTCCTTTTGAATTAATAATTGTTGAACTATCACCTTTTTTTAATTAGTAGCTCATCTCTTTTATTAATAGAAAATATTTTGCTTTCATCTAAATTGAAAGCAAAATCATCAAGAACTAATTCTTCTCTTTTATATTTTATAAAATGCATGTATGCTAATGTAGCCAATTACACTACCCCCCCCTTTTTTTACTAATTATATCATTAACATACAATTAAAAAAATAAAATTCCCAATTGCCAAGTAAGGTATTAATGGTTCTGCAATATTTCCTTTACGATTGACAACAATATATTTCAACACTAATATTACCATTCCTATTAAACTTCCATAAATAGCTACACCTTTATATGTAAAACCTATAGCACTTACTAATTTAATATCTCCGCCACCAATACTACCTTCTTGAACCAATGCCATTATTAAGAATGGTAATGGCAGGAGTAACAATCCACAAATTGAACTAATTGCTTCAAAATCTAACAATCCAATCAACAGAAACAAAACATGAATCCAATCTGGAATAATTCGTGTCCTAATGTCAAAATAAGAAGCCACCAACAATATTATAGAAAAAAAGAAATCCCTTAACCACCAGTATAGGTGAATCAAAAGCAAACAAGCACAGTATTATACTCATAACACTCAAACAAACCATAATCACTCTATGCTTCCAAGGCATCCTCTTCAACAACATCAAGTCCTCTTTCATCTTCAACCACCTTCCCCCCCAAATATTCCATCGTTGTCGCCCACAAAACATGTTCATCTGCACCTATGACAATTGATCCATCATGCTTCTTAAATGTCTTATCCAACAAATCATCCACTTCCTGAAGTAACTTCATATCTTCCATACTAAAGCAATCCTGATACCTAAAAATGCTAAACACCTGCATCTTTATAGCTATCTCTGTTAGCAATGGTCCCATTTTATACGGTGTAAGATCAACTACCTTCTTAATGTAATCTTTATACTCTGCTTGCACCTTCTCATGAAGTCTTTCCTCTACATGTTCACATTCCCTGTAGATTGCATAATCACGACTGATGGTATCCCAATTAACATCGCTCTTAAATAAATCATTGTCATGAAAGTAATCATAGAAACTACTCAATGGAAAATCCTGTGTTACAAAGATATCTAAAATATGCTCCGGTATAAAGGTCTTTTCAAAACTATTCTTTAACATTTGGTAAACAAATTGAACAGTCATATACGATTCACCTGCTATAGGTTCAACAATTCCTTGATGTGCATTGTCTAGTTCCTCTTGCATACGATCTATAACTAATTTCTTTTTATCCACATTATCATCCTCTCTATAATATTTCATACACATTCGCTTTCCTAGTTCCATCCTCATCACTTTTCGAATGAATCAGAATATAACCACTATCCTCAAGTTGATGCAGATTTCGTCTAACTGCTGTCCGACTTATGTTCAACAACTTACTAATCTTTCCAATTGATATCTGCACTCGACCTTTAGCTCCTGCATAATCACATAACAGGGTGTAAATATACTTACCTGTTATGGTGGCATCAAGACTACCTGCCATCTTGTACTTCAATCCATAATCATCCATATCCTCACTTCCATTCTTCTAAATACTTATATTTGTATATCTTTTGCGACCTTGCAAACCTGACCATAAAACCTACTTGATCAACCACTGATATATTTGTTTTATCTTTGGTCAGCATCATGACACTTCCTGATATCGCTATCAACATAAATACCACACTGGTCACAACATTTCTAAACATTAGAAATAGCAGGGCATCAATGCCACCTGCTACTAAGGTCACTAATATTGTCTTCACTAACTCTTCTTTTCCAAATCCATCAAAGATTTCAACTCTCGTTTTTAATCCTTGTGGGATATATAGTGTTTGCTTCATTCCTCTTTCCATTTCTCCACCATCCTAACTGTAATAATGTAATGCCAGGTCTCTGATAACATACACAGATTCAGCCATTATATAGAACATAATTGTATTCTTAATTCGCTTCTTATAAGTAGCTGCCTGTTCATCATCTCCTGCCATTGTAATAAAGCAGTATATAATCCGAAGGACTGATCCTGAACGAATAAGGACAATAAAAGCTAAAGCCATTTCATCTACGATATCCATCTTTCATCCCCCCCCTTATTTTGTAATCACTGATTTACCCATTTGATAAATTCTAGCTGTTGAGTAAACTTTATTCATCATGCCACCACCACCTTGTCCACCAGATACAATAATGAATTCTTGTAAGAACTTTGGTGTTCTAAGTGCTAATAATAGTGCCGCTAACCCCCCCCAAAACACATGCATATTTAACATTAGTGCCACACCTAGTTTCGCTAGTACAATCTGAACCATAACTGCTAATGTACTTTGAAAAAACTTTTGAATATAGGTTCTAAACACACCATTGTCATTATCCATAAGTCCTACACAGGCAAGTGGAACACCAACTCTTAGAATCAGTATTTCAAGCCCTCTAGTTAGGAACTGAATGTAAAGCATGAAAAAGCAGATAAAAAAAGATTAAAGATATAATTCCTGTAAAAATACCTGCTGTTGAAATTCCAGTTATAATGGCACTAAAATCTGTGACCATATCTTCTGATATGATTGTAATAACCTGGCTACTCATATCAGCTACGATCTCTGCCAACCAATCGTAAAGTGTTGGAAAACAGATCGCTACAGCAAGTGCCTTAAAGAATCCTGTTAATAAAATAATAGGTTCTGTATCGGCATCACCTTCTGTCCATAAAATATATCGTTCAAAGCCTTTCTTTAAAAATTTCAAAATAATCAATGACACTCCAAAGGCAAAGAAGATATCAAAAATCCCACTAATACCATTTGTTCCAAGTAACGTATCCATATAATCTTCTGCATGAAGTGCAATAGGAACGATACCTTCAAGCATGGTATTTACATATAACATACAACCCGTTAAGATTGCTGAAATTAGTAACATTATGACAAACTCCAAGACTAGCCCTCCTTTCAAAAAACTAGCCTGCGACATAAGTGTCACAGGCTGTTTTTCATTGCATCTTAGCCAGCAAAATCAAACATATCAATAATACGTTCTTCAAGTGTTGGGAGGATCACATCGCCAAATAATGCGTATAGTCCTGCAAGTAAAAGTGCGCCAATTACAACCGAAATTAAAATTTTGACCGCCGAATCAACAAAACCCTCACCGCTCTTATCCCTAAGGATTGCACCACTTCTCACTGCTAAATCTGCCACTTTCATTTGTGCTCTTTTAAATAGTTTTTTTTCATGTTTTCTACCTCCATAGAATTGTTCCTTTTTATAGTGTTATTCTTAGTCTTTTTCACTTCAAAGATTAAGAATAGTAACCGATAACTAAGTTAAGTGTTGCTGCTGTCAGTACAGCTCCAACGACTGAAATAATGGCTGTTGTAATACGATTATTCCATTTTTTTCTGGTCCATTTCATCAGAGGCAGCACGTCTAATAAAAAAGTAAATAATTACCAGTACACCAACGATTGGAGCTAAGATCATTAACCAAATGGTTAAGTCATTGATCAAGTCTTGTGTGCCTGTTGCTAACTTACTATCTCCAACCTCACCTGCATAAGCTGTCGTTGAAGTAAGTAATAAAATATAAAAGGCAATGGATGATTTTTTTCACCCACTGCCCAAGTTTCTTCAGATATTTTTTTCATGTTAAATATCTCCTTTCGCAAATTTTTCATATGTGACATGACTGTTTCCTGTATTGGAATAGTATTCCCAAATATTCCATGTTTCAATCTCATTTGTAGACCTCCTAACTTCTCGTTTCTTCTCCCTTTCTTCCCTTAGCATTCGGTTATGTTCTTTGTTTCCTAATCCAAATAACTTATTAAAATACCACTTAGATAAATCCGGTGCTTCCATAATTGCTGGATTATTTCTTGATGTAATCAAACTATATGGTCTACTGATTAATCTAATCTCATCAACTGATAGTAACGCTCTATGGGTTAAATTGATGCTGTGGGAACTTGAAGGAGTTGTGTGTTTTCCATGAGATGATGTTAAAGAATAGGTGGAAACAGTATAGTTACCTAGTTTTTTAGAAATCTCTTCAAGCGTTGTTAGATCGTCTGCTTGAAGGTATATCCATGTTTCGCAGTTTGATTTGATAGTGCCTGCTGTTTCTTTTCCGTACTTTTCATCTAACTGCATAAAGCTTTGTAAAAACAAATTAAAACGAATACCTCTGCCACCTCCAACCGTTAATTTATTAGCAAAATCAGGAATCTTAACAAAGTTACCAAATTCATCCAAGATCATGTTTACTCGTCTTTTTAAGCGACCACCACGACAATCTGCATTCTTAACTAATTGCATATAGGTTTGATTGACAAACAAACTTGCTAAGCTGTAATACGTAGACTTTTCATCTGGTAGAATCATGTAGATGACTTGTTTCTTATCTCCAAAGTCTTCAAGTTTTAAATCACTTGTATTCGTCATTTGATGGATAAGTGGGTTAGTAAATAGTCGAAGTGTTGTTAATGCTGATGTATAAAAGGAACCTCTTGTTTTACTCGGAGCAACTTCACTAATAGCCGATAAGGCCTTTGCTGGATGATTAGCAGACATATTCTTCATGTATTTAATAAGTGGCATGGTATTATTGCTCACCTTACACATTTCACTAATAAAGAAATACACGTTACTTAAATTTTGAAAGCGTCTGTCATTGCCATTTCTATTATCATAAACAACAGATAAAATAGCAGCAGCAATAATACTAGCCTCACCATTAACCCATATCTTTTCATTGTGATTATCTTCTGGTACTAATGATGCTGTTAAATCCCATGTTGCATCAACTGCTAGTGGAATATTATTTTGATCAATAGCATCAATAACAGGTTGTAGAAAATTATAACGGTCACTTTTTAGTGGATTTTTGAAATCAATACAAATGACTTCGTAACCTTTTTTCTCAAGGAATGGGTAGGTGTAATTGTACAATTCTGCTTTTGGATCACTGATAATCATACTTTCACCTGCTAGAGCGAGGGTTCCAATGGATTGAAGAACGACACTTCTAGATTTACCTGATCTAGTAGCTCCAATACATAACACATGAGTATCATCATCGACATAATAAATATGCTCTGATAAGCCTTGTTTTCTCTTCCCAAGAACAATGCCACCAGATGGTATTTGTGTTTCACCACCTTTATCCATCTCATAGCATCTAAACTCTTTTTCCTTTTCCTTATCTGTCATCCATCTAGCTGAACCAAATTGCTTTTGCCCTGCTGATACTGGCGTTGAAATGTCAGGAGTAATTTGTATTAAATTAGACTGGTAAGGCTTATGATTAGCTACATAATAGTAAATAGCACTTAGTAATACAAAACCTTGAAAACACATGAATAAGTGCCAGTGTGCTTCATCAGCCTTTATACTTCTTACGCACTCACTAAATGGTATCCATCTTAAGACTTCATACTTTCCTGTTAATGCAAAATGTAGGGTCGTGGAAAAATGAATATTTAACCACAACCCCCCCACAAGGAAAATTAAAACTGACATAATCAGCTTGATGCGTTTGTATTTCATTTTACATCTCCAATCCGTCTTCAGGTGCCAGACCTTCATCTTCAAGTAACTCGTGTTGCTTAATCTCTGGAATGATATCTCCGATCTTCTCAAGAACTGCTCCAATAGCTTTTTCAGTCTGATAATCAAGATTTTCACTTAATCCAACCAGACTTACTAAACTAGAATGAATCACTTTGAGCTGTGATTCTGTAAACTTCTTATAACGATCTGTTAAACCAGCTCTTTCAGAAAAATCTTCTTTGGCTGCTTCATAATCACTAAAATAGTGACCATAGTTAACAGCCTGTTTATTCGGTGAATACTGCCATGTAACAAACTCATATTCATTAATGCTTTCCATCTCACGCATAGCAAATACATAATCATTAAACGCTAACAACTTTCTGTATCCTGCCTTTAAACCAGATGCTTTTAACTCATCAGCATTCTCGAAGTTGTTCAGATACTCTTTGGTTCTTCTTACTGTATTAAAAATATCCGAATATCGATTTGTGTTAATACCACTATTTTCAAACAAAATACATAGGTCTTCATTACCTTTAAAAATATGACAATACTGGCCTTCATCTTCTACCATTCTACAGTCATAACCTAAGAGTCTAATCTGCTTTACAATTTCATCTAGCTTCTTTTTATTCATTTAAAACCTCACTTTCTACATGTCCATCCCGTTGTCTTTATCCCAATCCATGCCTTTTCCCTTTTTAATTTCTGCCACCTTATCTTTAAGATCATTCCCTTCTAGTGTCGATAATGGATAATGTTTAGCATTATTTGAATGATCTTGTGATTGCAACAACTTAATACTTGAAAGCAATATCTCAATAGTGTTTTCTTGATTCTTCTCTTTTGCATATTGTGCATTTTTATCAAAGGCTTTAAGTAATGCTTCTTTGGTAAATTGCTCTGGAGGATATAGTTTTCTGTTCCTACATTTCTTACCTACATTATTACTGAAGGTGATGTATTTTCGTTCATCCGTCCAGTTAGTTGAATAACCTAATTTGGTCATGTTATTGATAAACTCCGACTTACTCTTTGAAGACCATTTGCACTGTTTAACCGCTAAGAATAATTCATACTTCCAACTCATGCCTTTATCTTTTGTTCGGTATTCACCTCTATTGATGTGATTCCCTTTTTTGCCTTGTGTGATAATTAACCCGTACTTTCTACAAAGGTCATCTGAATAGTCTTTCAACGCCTGAAGTTCTTCTCGTTTTTGTTCCCACTTCCTACCTGTTTCTTTATTAACAGTGTTCAAAACAAAGTGTGTATGTAGATGATCTCGATCAGTATGAACAGCATATGATATTTGATACCCTACAAATGAAGAATGTTTAACTAACTCATCAGCAATTTTCTTAACCAACTCTGGATTAACTTTGTCATAAGGTGCAAAACTTTGTGTAAAATGAACATATTGCCTTCCTGTCATTTTCCCGAATTTATTTTTTACTGAATGCATATCATTATAGGGTTTATATACATTACAATTCAGTCCACCTTTAAGATGATTTTCTGTTTTTGATGGATTATTAATATATTCAAGGACTCTTTTTAACGCACTCATAGATTTATTTTTTTCCATTTATATATTCGATAACAGCCATCCAATCACATCTCTTCTATATCTTCCAACTCATTAAGCATACGTTCTAAAGAATTAATGATTTCTGTGGCATGTTCTTCTTTAACGCCGACTGCTTTATACAAAGCTTTCAGCGTTTCAATAGTTTTTTTTCAGGATATTCTTCAAAAAGAATTGACTGTTTAATATCTCTCGAACAAAGTAGCTCGCCTTTTCCTGCATACTCGCCTTTAATTACAACATCAACTGCATAGCCACCTTCACTGATGCCTATTGCTGTGTACCGCTCATCCATGGGAAAGCTTTTGAATTGCTCAACTGCCTTTTCCATATCTTCAATCCATAAACAACCTTCTCCAAATCTGTAAATATGATAGCTCAATACATCACCTTCCTTCTGTTAGTTTTGTAAGCTCATCCCACATTCCTGAAAACTCTTTTGTGAACTCTGTAAAATCAACAGTCTTCATTCGTCCTTGATGAGCTAACATTGTAAGTTGATTGATATTGTTGCCTATTTTTGACAACTTATAGTTAATATCATCTAGTTCTTTGAAATCCAATATTTCTTTTTCCAAAGCTGATATTTCTACATACTGACTTATGTTTAGATTCGCTTTTCCAGCCTTTTTCTTAATCTTAGAATGATTTTTTTTCTGTTACTCTTAAACCAATGAACTTTGTTTTATTGATATCACCACCTCCAAGTATTACTTTTTTTTAAGAGGGCACGGGATACATCCCGATCTTCAAGAACAATTTGTTAAACAAACTGGAAGCTTGCCCTCATGAAAGCAGAGCTTTCTTGTTCGGTTTCTATGTTACTGAAATTAAAAGTTGTTTCGAGTTTTGCCAATTTATTTGATTTCATAACTCATCCAATCTCTTCACCTTCATTAGAAATCTCAGGTGGATCTCTCACATCTTCCGAAATTTCTTCTTTTAATAATACAAGGTCTTCATTGAAATCCTTACTCCTTGGACTATGCCTTCTCAATTGATACTCATTCTGTAATTTAATTCCAATTCTTAAACATCCATTTTGCCCTGCTTCATCGTTATCAAGACACAAAACAATTGTCTCAATACCAGGACTATTATCAAGAAAGCCCAAAAGTGCTTTATCCGATACGCCCCCCCCAAGTGATATCATGTGGTGTTCAAAATCATTACAACCATGAAGTTTTAAAAGATTCAAATAGCTCATCATATCAATTGGTGATTCAAAAACACAAACTGTATCACTTTTTCCTTCATAATAAAAAGGTACTGATTTATCTGAGTTCTTAACATCACCTTTGAATGGTTCTCCTGTAGTTCTACAACTCCTCATTGATGCGTATGCTGCTTCTCCTGAACTATTGTAACCAACAAAGACACAGTTTCTCCTTGAATCTTCATAGATCAACTTCTTATTTACAAAATCGGTTACAATATCTGAGTCAATCATTCTTGATTTGATTAAGTAAGCAAATATATGCTTATATGTATCATTCTTATCCGGTAAAACCATATCTTCGATGGGTTGATTAATGACCTTTTTGGGTACAACTGGATTCTCAATATGATCTATACCCAATAACTCTTTTACTGAGTCCACCCATGACTTACTCTCCATTTCCATAACAAACTGAATAGATCCACCACCTTTGTTTTGTGAAAACCAATTCCACTTCGCTCCATCTCCACTAATAAATAGGCCACCATATCCTGGCAGCTTATATGAATTATTCGATATTCTTTTAACTTCATGACCACGACTTCTAGCATAAGCAATTAGGTTTACTTGGTTGGCTTGTTCTATCTGTTGATCGGTAAATAATTGTTGCTTATCGTTCATCTAATCACCACCTAATCTAAATTATCCATATCACCAAAATTGATTGTTGAAATATCACCATCATATTTCTGCATAATTCTTTTTAATACTTCTATCTTCTCATGGTCAAAGTCTGTTAAGGTTAATTCTTCATGATGCAAAAGAAAGGACTTCATTCCATGTTCTAGAATGTAGTCCTTCACTTTCAGTTTATCTTTTCCAGTTAGCCCTAAAATCCAACTGGCTGTTTCAAAGTTACTTTCTCGCTGTGTCATACACATATCTGTACTCATTTTAGACCCTCCTCCTACATTTCCATATCTTCGTCTTCTAGCGATAATTCATCTTTATGAAGTTCATACGCCATTGTCTCTTCATTAGTTTCAGGTAATGTAATAGGCTGATAATCTGCAAGTCCTTTTTCTTTACCTGGTAGTGTACCGTTTTCTGCCATTGAGCTAAAGCTATAACCTCCAACAATAATATGGTCGATGACATTAATGTCTAAAGGCTTAAAGATATTAACGATCCTTTGAGTTAGATCTAGATCTTCTTGTGAAGCTCTCGTACTTCCACCTGGATGATTATGGGACATTATTAAACTGCTACAATCATTTGCCAGTGCCATTTTTAATATATCTCTAGGGTAAACAACAGACATATTCGTGCTTCCCTCTGATATAGTTTTAGTTTCAATAATACTATTGCTGTTATCAAGAAATGCAACTAAAACTCGTTCCTTATCTTTCATATTACTTAACAATGAAGAGAAGTACCTCCCTGCTTCTTGAGGTGATGTAAACTTAATCTTATCTGCATCTTGGACCTGTTTAAGTACATTATATGATGCTAGGAATTCTTTCAGTTTACCTATCTTTGCTAATTGACGGTCATTAGGATCAACAACCATGGGATGATCTAAGATATTGAAAGGATTATTTTCCTTGGCGTAGCTTTTGATCTTACTCATTGGAATGCCAGTTAATTTATTAAGACTTTGAAAAAAAACTATCAGTATAAATTTCCTTAGTTTCCATTATCATCAGCTCCCATCTTTTCAATCTCGATTTCCTTTGCATCAATGACTTGTTTCAGCGCCTTAATTCGCTCCTTTTCTTGATCATCTACATCTAACTGATTAACACCTTCAAAGAAAGCTTTTACACCGTTTTCTTTTACAGCTGCTTTAACTACTTTTTCTGATTCTTCTTTTAGTTCTAACAGAACACACATTAACTCTATTACTTTGTCTTCCTCTGTCTTTTTAACTAATCCATCTTTCATGTTCTTCACGTCCTCTCTTACATTTCCATTTCTTCATCGTCTTCTATTTCAGGTACAATTTCATTGCCCTTATCGTCAAAATCAACTTCATATTGATCACCCATGACACCTTCAGCATAATAGGCTTTATAAGGTATGTGACCTTGCATTGATATATTATTTAACCACTGGCTTACAAAGTTGTTTAATTCATTAGCTAGATAGTCGTCAACCAAGGTATCCCCCCCTTGATATGCTTCTTGATAAATACCTAAGTTATCTTGTTGAAAAGTAGCTGCTTTTAAAGTTTCCTTTTCTTTATCTACTATAAGTTCGACATCAGGATCTGACATTAAATCACCATTTTGCTCGTAGTAATGTGATAAAGATATTCTATTGTTCCAAATCTTTTCAATAACAAGATCCATAAATCCTGGTGCTTTTAATTTCATATAAGAATACCTGTCTTTAAGTAGTCCCTCTGCTATCTTATTCAGCTTTAAATAGTTTTCATGCAATAAATTAGAGCCATCCGTAGATGACTCATCATTGTTTACTGTATTTGCTTCAATTTTATTATCCAAGCATCTCATCTCCTTCGTCTTCTTCAATATCTAAAGGTTCTTGTTGTTGATAAAAATACTGTTCAAGTGCCTTCTCAATAATTGCCTCAATATCTTTACTATTTTGATTAGGTCCAAAGAACTTACCTATTATTTTAGGTTGTAACTTCACCGGTTTTATTTTATTCGGGTCTTTCATAGCTTCACCAGTAATAATTGATTTTGCCATTTCCCAATTTAGCTTTCCTTCACTTTCATAGGACCTAATCATTGAAGCCTTTTTCATATCTACTTTGAAGGTATCCTCTGAAACAATAGCATCAATCATTTCCTGATTATCTTCTGATAAATAAGAAAGGTCGACTCCGGCTCGCATTGCGATTTTGCCTTCGTCGACCAATTGTTTCAGTTCACTATTTAAAAAAAATTAAGCCTGATATATCTACTTATTGAACGTGGTGATAATCCAAACTCTCCACCTAATTTATCTCTAGTTTTTAACTTGTGTCCAATGGGCCACAAGTTTCATCTTTGGCTAAATTTGGTGCTTTTGATAGTTTTTCAATTTCCGCTAATAAATCGTTCCTTACACCTTGGCTCTTCATAGCATCATGTCTAGTAGCAATAACAGTAGCTCTTTCAGAATGAGCTAAGTCCGTAAAAGACCTTTGCATCAAGTTCGTTTCAGTAACAATCAAGATGGCTTCTTCCTTAGTTAACCCCCCCTCTTTAATCACTGTTGGAATAACTTCTAACCCAGCTTCTTTTGCAGCATTTGCTCTGTTATGGCCTGAAAGGATTTCATATTTCAAGCCTTTCTTCTGCACGACAATTGGAACAATAACACCATAGTTCTTGATACTTTCAACCATTTCCTTGAATCGTTCACCCTCATATAATTTAAAGGATGATCATGAAAAGGTATTAATTGTTCTAACTTTAATTCGGTTGCTCCTTCCTTATTATCCGGTGGTGACTTATCAAAATCATCACCGAATATTGATGCAAAGCTTTCAGTTTTTTTCACTTTACTTTTATCCATTTAATATCAACTCCTTTGTAAGTTCTTGATAGGCTATTGCTGCCTTATTCGTTGGCATGTATTCCATAATGCTTTTACTTTGAAGATTAGCTTCACCTACTTTCACTGATTTTGGAATCTTAGTTTCAAAAACCTTAATATGTTCTCCATATGAGTTTTCAATCATTTCGACCATGTCTTTAGCAAGATTGGTTCTTTCGTCAAACATTGTTAACAGAATACCTTCAAAGGTTATGGAAGAATTAATCCGTTTCTTAACTTTATATATGGTTTTAAGTAATAATTCCAAACCTTTAACTGAAAGATATTCTGGTGTAGCAGGTATCAGTACACTATCACATGCAGCTAATACATTTAAGGTCATTAGTCCTAAGGAAGGCATACAATCTAATAAGACAAAATTATAATCTCCTTTGATTTCATCAATAATTGTCTTTAGTACATATTCTCGACTAATGGTTCCCACTAAATTAATTTCAATAGCTGACAGTTCAATACTACTAGGGATAATATCAATACCTTCTTTGGGGGGGATAATGTAAGACTCTTTACTTGGTAAATCTTTTTCCAACATAACATTCATCATTAAATGATATAATGTATATTCCAACTTTTCAGGTTCTGTTATACCAAAACAGTCTGTTAAACTACTCTGATTATCACAATCTATTACTAGTACCTTATAACCCTGATCAGCTAATTCCGTTGCTAAATTCCTGCATGTGGTTGATTTTCCAACCCCCCCACCTTTTTGTGCAGCGATTCCAATTACTTTACTCATTTTAAAACTCCTTCCGTTGTTTATGTTATAATACAAAAATACACTATCCAGTGAATCCACACAATATTTCATGCATTTAGATTTATTGCAATCGTTCACTAGATAATGTACTATTTGTTTAGGTGGTGTTGGTAAATGAAATTAAGCATGTCGAAGAAAATCAGAGAACTTCTAAAAGATGAAAATATGACTATAAAAGAATTGAGTACTAAGATTGGAAGAACCAATCAGAATATGGCAAATAAGTTAAAACGTGATAATTTCTCTGTAAACGAGTTAATTGAAATTTCAGATGCACTAGAATGTACTTTAGATATAAATTTCATTCAAAAAAAATCCGAAAAAAAATGGACTAGAAATCTACTTAAAGATTCCTAGTCCATCTGTTTAATATCATTTTTTTTCATCAAAAATGCCCTATTTGTAAGGATATTCCTTGATTTTCTGTCAGTCATTTGTCAGTCACTTAATATCATAACACCTATCAAACCCAGTAAACACAAGGGTTTACGGGTTTCACTTTGTTATTCCCACTCAATCGTAGCTGGTGGCTTACTCGTAATGTCATAGCAAATCCTATTAACATGATCCACTTCATTAACAATCCTATTAGATACCTTAGCGAGTACCTCGTGTGGTATCCTACTCCAGTCAGCAGTCATGAAGTCTGATGTATCAACACTTCTAAGTGCTACTGTGTAGTCATAAGTTCTTTCGTCACCCATAACACCAACGGATCTGAGATTCGTCAACACTGCGAAGTATTGGCCAAGGCTTGGCGCTATGCCACATAGCTTCATTTCTTCACGGAATATATAGTCAGCATCACGAAGGATGTCTAGTTTGTCTTTAGTGATAGCACCGATGACACGGATAGCTAGTCCTGGTCCTGGGAACGGCTGGCGGTCTACTAGGAAGTCAGGGATGTCAACGGCACGACCTACGTTACGTACCTCGTCTTTGAAGAGGTCACGAAGTGGCTCGATGATTTCTTTGAAATCAACGTGGTCTGGAAGTCCACCAACGTTGTGGTGTGACTTGATGACAGCGGCGTCATCTGTTCCAGATTCGATGATGTCTGGGTAGATAGTTCCTTGTACAAGGAAGTCTACAGTTCCAATCTTCTTAGCTTCTGCTTCAAAGACACGGATGAATTCTTCACCGATGATCATACGTTTCTTCTCAGGATCGTCTACATCTGCTAGTTTGGCTAGGAATTGGTCTTCACAGTTAACTCGGATGATGTTCATGTCGAACTCTTCACCGAAGATACGTTCAACATCATCCCCCCCTTCGTTCTTACGAAGAAGGCCATGGTCAACGAAGATACATGTCAGTTGTTTACCAACTGCTCTATGGATAAGTACAGCTGCTACAGAGGAGTCTACCCCCCCACCTGATAGTGCTAGAAGTACTTTCTTATCGCCAATCTTTTCTCTTAGTTTCTCAATTTGCTCTTTGGCAAAGTCTGACATAATCCAGTCTTGTCTACATCCACAAACACCTACAAGGAAGTTAGTCAGAATCTTGCTACCTTCTTCAGTATGGTTTACTTCTGGATGGAATTGTGTTGCATAGAGTTTCTTCTCTACGTTAGACATAGCCGCTACAGGGCAAGTCTCAGTTGTTGCTGTAATCTTGAAGCCTTCTGGAGGATTAGATACGAAGTATGTATGGCTCATCCAAGATACAGAATCTGTCTTAACGTCTTTGAATAGTGGGTCATTGTTATCAACATGGATATCCATTTTACCGTATTCTCTGTTATCAGCTCTATCAACTTCACCACCAAGTAAGTAGCCCATCAGTTGTGAACCATAACAGATGCCTAGAATTGGAATTCCAGCGTCAAATAATGCTTTATCAATCTTTGGTGCACTATCATCTGTGACCACAGATGGACCACCTGTGAAGATAATCCCTTTTGGGTTTCTTGCTACGATGTCTTCAATTGGTGTGTCATATCTAAGCACTTCTGCATAAACATTGTTCTCTCTAACACGTCTTGCAATCAATTGGTTGTATTGTCCACCAAAATCAAGCACGATGACTAGTTCATGTTTTTGATTCATGAAAACCTCCTGTTTTCTAAAATAAATATATTTTATCAAAGGGAATTCTTTCCCATTTTTCCGATACTATGCCCTCTATAATACAGTGGCATAGAGGCAGTGTCAAACGTTTTCTCCAATTTCAGCAAAAACGTTCGGATTTGTAAAAAAACCCAAGGTTTTTTTGTCACTCTTCACCGTCATCTGGTTTGAATTCACCTTTGATTAATGCCTCTATGATTGTTGCTTCATCATAACATTCCCATGAGAATTCATTGGCAAAGATGCCTGTATCTCTGGAATAATGACTGTCTGAATTGGTAACCATTGGACGGCCTAGTTCTTTGGCCAGTACTTTACGTCGCTCATAGCCATAGGGTCCAACATTAGATGAGAGGACTTCCACTGCATCTGGTGGGTATTTCCATACGTCTTTGTTGACTTCATTACTGAAGCGGTATGGATGGGCCAGTATAATGGCGCCACCTTTTGTCTTCACAAAGTCATATAATGCTTTGTAGGTCCAGTTCTGTTTCTCAATGGCCTTGTCTCTGACACCAAGGACGATAAAATCATCGTAAGAGTTATCCTTGACAGTGACTTCAACCCCCCCTGGGTAGATCTTGATTTCTGGAAACTTTTTTCTCAGCCGCTCTATCTTATCCACAGGAAAGACCTTCATGTGCTCTGTTATGAACACTACATCCACACCTGCATCGATTGCCGCCCTGATCTGTTCTCTTGGCGTTGCTGCTGCACACCTTGAGTATTCGCTTGTATGTAAATGGAAATCCACGCGCATGTCTTCGCCGCCTAATCTATTGTCATCCTGGTCTTAGCCATATAGGCCTCTTCCCACTCTTCTATGACAGCCTTATCCGCTGCTATGCAATAGAAGAACATGGTGATGTCTTTATCTTCAATATACTTAGCATAGATTCTACCATACATAGGGATAAGTTCAAAGTCTTCAATTGGCTGGTCTGTCTTTGGTGGCCTTCCATATTGGATATAAGCCTGATGTTCCTTGACATAGGTATGCATGGCCCCCCCGCTCACCTCTAAGTCGGCATCAAAGTAATACCATTCTTCGCCTAGTATGGTATTAGTGCCTTCATAAGTCACGTCATAGCTAATAACTGGCTTCTGGGCTCCTAGACTACTAAGGACCAAATACTTCATATCAAAAGTTGGAATCTTAACCATCTCATCTATATTGGCCACACCTTGATCAAAGCCAAAAGAACGACCTGACTCAAGGCTCACCGCGTATGCACCGTAAAAACTATTGTAATAAGGACTGCCCACATCATAATAATCAGATTGGTATTCAAAAGGGGGGGAAAAGTGTCCAAAATTATAGAGAACACTCATCCTTGCCTGCTCACCTATAAACCATGAGAAGCCCTTATCATCATTAAAAGTCATGACAAAAGGATACCAATCTCTCTTAGCCGTGGACATGCCGCCTGGAATCTTAATGTCGATACCTTTATCCTTTATGACGGAGTTAGACGCCTCGTAGGGACTATAAACTCCCATGACGGCTATACTCTTGAACCACTGAAAGGTTGGGGGGGTTTGTAAGAATACTAGGATTACTACGGCTGCGATTGTTAGCTTTCTCAGCCACTTATATAATTTGGATTTGTCCTTTGTTTCTTTCTTATGCTTTGAGTCGCTCATAGGTCTATGTCTCCTGTCACTATTTGTTGGCTTTCTTTTAACATAGTATCACGCTTATAAGTAACATGCCACTGACTAATTCAAAATAAGTGTCTAAAAAACCTCCAGTGTCTTAGTCATATCAAAAGATCCTGGAGGTTATGTAGTATTGGTATAAGTTTAGTAAGGTAACCTAATAGCAATCTTAGTCCCTTTATTCACTTCACTTTCAATGTGAATATCACCGTTATACATCTCTACGATGTGTTTAACAATAGAGAGACCAAGACCTGTACCACCCATTTTCCTTGATCTGCCTTTATCCACTCGGTAGAAACGCTCAAAGAGCCGGCTTAGATGTTTGTGTTCAATCCCTATGCCTGTGTCTTCTACAATGATGTTTAGATATCTAAATTCTTCAAAACACCTGACTTTGACATAACCTGAATCTGTGTAGTTAACGCTGTTGTCTATAAGGTTAATCAAGAGCTGCTTCAATCGATTCTTATTACACTTGAATAGTGGTAAGTCGTCTTCTATATCCAGTATGATATCCACATGAGGTTTATCCTTGGGAATAATATCCACAACTTCATTTAGAATATCTGCCATGGCATACTCATTGATTTGCTTTTCACCGACCATGGTCTCTATCTCAGACAATATTAATATGTCCTGTATCAAACCAGACAAGCGCTCAGCCTCTATATCAATAATATCAAGGAATCTAAGGGCTACTTCCTCTTCCTTGATGGCGCCATCTTTGAGGGTATCCACAAAACCTCTGATGGAAGTCAGTGGCGTCTTAAGCTCATGGGTCACATTAGAGACAAAGTCCCTTCTCATATTCTCAAGCTTACGAATCTGAGTAACATCTGTTATCACCACCAGGGTTCCAAGGGCTTTGTTTCTTTTATCTTTGGAAAAGATCGGTGTTGCAACAATGCTAAGCATTCTTTCTTCATCGTCTATGGTGATAATGGTTTCATCTGACAGACTTTCACTGTTCTCAACAGATTGTTCAATCACCTCAAAGACCCTAAGCTCTCTGATTACCTCATAAAATAACTTGTCTGTTAGATCTTCTCTAGGTAAATCAAGCATCTTAACAAATGTGTCATTGTAAAGGGCAATTCTATAATCCATGTTGATGGCGGCAAGGCCACTGCCCATGGATGTTAATATGGACTCAAGTTCTGCATTCTTCTGTGCCAGATCCCATATGTTCTTTCTCAGTGTAAAAGTCATTGTATTAAAAGCATCGGCTAGTTCGCCAATTTGGTCAGTCTGGCTTATGTAGATTTTCTCTTCATAATTACCTTCTGAGATGACTTTGGCAACCCTTGTTAATTCATTAATGGGACGCATTAACCTATTAGTTACAAAATAAGCCGCTCCAATAGCTATGATTGAACCGATACCTACACCTAGGAATATAATAAAGAGCATCTCATTGGTTATTTGTTCAACCTCATCAACAGGAAGTGATATTCTAAGAACACCTGTAAAAGCATCACTTTCAACTTTAACAGCGTAGTAGAAAAAATACATCTTCATGGTGTTACTATACCTAGTATTAGAGGTTGGTTGGCCCCCCCCAAAAGCACCAATGACTTCTGGTCGGTTACCATGGTTATCCATCTTGCCAAGATCATTGTCTGAATCAGCAATAACTTCACCATAATTATCAATTAAGGTAATTCTAACATCTGCAATCTCAGCATACTCATCAACAAAGCTTGGAAGCTCATCCGCACTAACATCAAACTCCTCAATAACCTTATGAAGAATGGCAGCTTCCCCCCCTTGAGTTTCACTCTCAACCCGGTCAAAGAAGTAGTCATTAATACGGCTCCAAGTCAATCCAACTGCAAATATCATTGTTACGATGATTAGGATTATGTAAGTCAATAAAAGTTTTTTTTGCATATCAATTCCTTCTAAGTTTACATGAACTTATAGCCAACGCCTCTAACAGTTCTAATGTGTTGTGGGTTTTTGTCATCAATTTCAATTTTCTTACGTAAGTTGCGTATATGGACATCAACAGTTCTTGTCTCACCGTAATAGTCATATCCCCCCCATATCTTCTCAAGAAGGTATTCTCTGTCAAAGACACGGCCTTTATTCTTAGCCAATAGATACAAGAGTTCGAACTCCTTTAAAGGTAGTTCCATAACCGCTTCTCTAATGGATATCTCATGGGTGGACCTATTGATTATCAACTCATCAATCTTAATGACATCGTCTTCACCTTTGACTTCACCTCTAAGCTTTGACAGTTCCGATGTTCTTCGAAAGACTGCCTTAATTCTAGCAATAAGCTCATGAACCCCCCCAAATGGTTTGCCAATGTAGTCATCAGCCCCCCCCATCTCAAGTCCTAGCACTGTATCAATTTCATCTGATTTAGCCGTCAGCATAATAACGGGTATACGCCTAATCTGATCATCATTTCTGATTCTGCGAAGGGTTTCAAGACCATCGATACCAGGCAGCATAAGGTCAAGAAGTATCATATCCACATCCTCTTTGCCAAGTATATCCATTGCTTGCTCTCCAGTCTCAGCTTGAAGCACTTCATAACCATTACTTTCTAGATTGTATTTGAGTAATTCCAGTATGTGTTCTTCATCATCTACTGTTAAGATTCTTGTCTTTGCCATTGTATTCCCTCTCTTCGTATAGTTCTATAGACTATTCAAAATGCTTGCCGGTAACGTTGTAGGCAATCCAACCAGAAATATTAGTGGCATGGTCTCCCATTCGTTCCAGGTATTTTACGATAAACATAAAGTCCGTACACTGCTTAATCAAGCTTGGATCTTTGGACATATAGTCTTGTAAGTCATCAATAATTGAGTAAAAAAAAGTTGATCAATCTCATCATCCATATCATGAACACTCCTTGCCAATTCCAAGTCTTTACGAACACAAGAGTCAATCACTGCATTGATCATTTCTTTAACTTTTCTTGCCATAAGAGGGATATCCTCAAGTGGTTTCACATATTTCTCTTGGCTGAGCTTAATTGTATAAACAGATATATCTTCACAGTGGTCTGCTATACGCTCAAGGTCTGTAATGATTTTGAGGATACTTGCAATGTCCCTAAGGTCTGAAGCTATAGGCTGTTGACGCGCTATAAGTAATATACATTCATGTTCTATAACTTGTTCCATCTCATCAATGATGTCGTCTCGCTCAATCACCTCACCTGCAAGGGCCACATCCTGGGTTAGCAATGCTTTGATCATATCATCTATTTGTTTCTCTATAAGGGCACCCATCTTGACTAGATTACGGTGCAACTCATTTAATTCCTTTTCAAATTCGTATCTTACTGGCATATTGGCCTCCTATTAGACTTAATACTTATATGGCTACCTTCAAACGCTTATCATCCAAACCTTCCTGTAATATAGTCCTCGGTTTTTTGATTGCTTGGATTTGAGAATATCTTCTCAGTCCCATCCACTTCAAGGAGTTCACCTAGTAAGAAGAAGGCTGTTTTGTCAGAGATTCTAGCAGCTTGTTGCATGTTGTGGGTAACCATTACAATTGTGTATTGATTCTTGAGTTCACTACACAGGTCTTCAATCTTAAGGGTTGATACAGGGTCAAGGGCACTGGTTGGTTCATCCATCAGAAGGACTTCTGGTTCAACAGCAAGTGCTCTTGCAATACACAACCTTTGTTGTTGACCACCAGAGAATGACAAGCATTTTGCTTAAGCTTGTCTTTACATTCATCCCATACAGCAGCTTGTCTCAGAGAACGCTCAACAATCTCGTTGAGAATTCCTTTTTTTTCTTTATGCCATTAAGTCTTGGCCCATAGGCGATATTGTCATACACACTCATTGGAAATGGGTTTGGCTTCTGAAATACCATACCAACCCTGGATCTTAGTGTGATTACATCCATTTTATCATAGACGTCCTCGCCATCCAATAGAATCTTCCCTTTGACCTGAGTTCCTTCAATCAAATCGTTCATTCTATTAAGTGTTCGAAGGAATGTGGACTTGCCACAACCAGAAGGTCCTATAAAGGCTGTAATCTCATTTGTTTTGATATCTAGATCTATATTTTTCAGTGCTTGAAAGTCATCGTAAAAAAAGTCTAGCTTGTCTATGCTGAATTTCGTTTTAGCGCTCATTTTTTTTCACCTCGTCGTTTATTTTTAAGTCTCATTAGACTAATTTCTTCGTTGGAATTTGTTTCTGATGATAATGGCCACAGAATTAAGTACAAACAAGACAAAGAGCAGTACAATGATTGTCGCTGCAGCTAAGTTGGCATATTCTTTGGTAAGGACAGTATCAAGTGTCCAGTAATATATTTGTATTGGTAATGCTGTAAAATCATCCATCAATGTTTCTGGTGTCTTAAGAATCAATGTTGGAATACCTAGAACAACTAGAGGCGCTGTTTCACCAATGGCTCTTGATAGAGCAAGGATTGACCCTGTCATAATACCAGGTATAGCAGAAGGTAATACAACCTTTCTAACTGTGGTCCATTTGGTAGCTCCAAGGCCGTAAGACGCTTCCCGTAGATAATTAGGCACTGCTTTGATGGCTTCTTGACTGGCAACCACCACATTTGGCAGAACCAGTAATGATAAGGTTAAACCACCTGCCAGTATGCTAGATCCTAGACCAAAGAGTCGGCCAAAGACTGTTAAACCAAGCAAACCAAATATAACCGATGGCACACCTGCTAGGTTAGAGATATTCACACTGATTAGTGTGTTAAGGGCACCCTTCTTTGCATACTCTTCCATGAATATGGCAGTTGCTACCCCCCCAATAAATAGGGTAACAGGTGCCACAACCAACATGAGCATGGCTGAACCAATAATAACACTTTTGATGCCAGCTTTTTCTGGTCTAATGGACAACCTTCCAGTCAGGAATTCCCAGTCAAGCCATCCGATACTGGCTGACACTATGTTGTATAAGAGAAGGGCAAGGACACATATAATAAAAACAATTGTGGTTGAGAATAAGACTTGTGCAACCTTGTTGGTTAATTTCCTTCTAGCTAATCTAGCAGAGGCTTGATTTAAATCTATATACTTCTTATGGTTGCTGTTAAGCTCCATACGCTGCTGATGTTTAAGTGTTTCAAGACTTTGCGCCATCTTAGTACTCCCTTCTGAATTTCTTGGTAATGTATTTGGCAAGTAAATTGGTTGCCAAAGTAAATATAAATAGGAGTAAACCTACAGCATACAAGCTATAGTAGCCAACAGTTCCACTGCCAGCATCACCACTGGTGAACTCAACAATATATGCTGTCATAGTCTGCATTGGTTCAGTGATATCCCATGTCAACTTCTTAGAACTACCACTGGCTATGGTAACAATCATGGTTTCACCAATTGCTCTAGAGATTGCAAGAACCATTGCAGAGACAATACCTGATATTGCCGCTGGCACCACAACTTTGGATGCCACTTCCAATTTGGTAGCGCCAAGGCCATAAGCACCTTTTCTAATGGCATCAGGGACAGAACTCATGGCATCCTCAGATAAAGACGTTACGATTGGTATAATCATTATTCCCATAACAATACCTGGTGACAAAGCATTCTTAGCACCTAGGTCTGGGATTAGTTTCATGAGTAATGGGGGGGTCACCGTATTATAGGCAAAAAAAACCATACACGATTGTCGGTATGCCTGCCAATACTTCTATAATTGGTTTGATGACCCGTCTCTTATTCTGAGATATAAACTCACTAAGGAACATAGCTGAAGTCAGACCTATTGGGGGGGCTGCAACAACCATGGCTATAAGGGATGTGACGATTGTCCCTGTAATGAGAGGCAAAAATCCAAAGCTTGGGTCTTTTGCTCTAAGGGGGGGTTCAAGTTTGGTTGAAAAGACCTCTGCAATGGGAACTGCTGCAAAGAACTTAGAGGCGTCAACCAATAGGGTAATAACTATCCCTACTGAAGTCAGTACGGATATGGATGCTATGATAAAGAGGGCTATAGGAACAATATTTTCTATTTTAGATGTTTTTCTTAGTTTCACTTGGTAATTGGTCTCTGCCATTATTACACTCCATTTCAACTTTTCGGTTAAATGCTAATAAGACAAGAAGCTATCGCTTCTTGTCTTATAGTATTCTATTGAGTCATAGTATTACTTAAGAGCGTCAAGCTGCGCTTGATATTCTTCGTACATAGCATCTGGAAGTGGTGCAAATCCATTGTCGCCTGCTAATCTCTTAGCACCGTCAAATGATACAACATACTTAGCAAAATCAAGTACTTGTGGTTTTTCCTTAGCATAGTTAACATTTAAGTACGTAAATACTGGTCTAGTGAATCCTGCGTAAGCAAGCTCAGTTCCAATAGTCTCAAGTGATGGCTCAACTGGACCTTCACCAAAGTCTACATTCACTGCTGCTAATTTATCAGTGTTTGATACATAGTAACCAAATCCGAAGAATGCAATTGCATTAACATCATTAGATACAAGGTCAACAAGTGTTGAGTACTCTTGTTGAAGGTTAGCTGAACCAACCATGTCTTGCTCATCAAGAATCTTCTCATAGAAGAACTCATATGTTCCGTGGTTCTCATTTGGTCCATAGAACTTGATTTCTTCTGCTGGCCACTCTGCTCTAATATCTGCCCAAGTTGTAACGCCACCTGATGCAAGGTACATGTTAACAATCTCGTCTTTTGTCATTTCTCTTGCCCAGTCGTTATCTTTGTTAATAACCATTGTCAAACCGTCGTAAGCAAGTATGAATTCAAATACGTCACTACCTAGTGCCAAGCCTTTTTCTTCAAGTTGTGCCACTTCTTTGTCTTTGATTTTTCTTGAAGCGTCTGAGAAGTCTGTCTCACCTGGAATGAATTTCTTGAATCCAGCTGATGAACCAGCTCTACCTACTTGTACAGATACATTCTCTTGCTCGTTAACCATATACTCTTCAGCAATGTTTGCCATTAGTGGGTATACTGTTCCAGAACCATCTACGATGACAGCACCTTCAAGTTCTACTACCTCTTCAGCAACAACCTCTTCTGCTGTTTTTGTTTCAGTTGCTTTTTCTGTTTTAGTTGCTTCATCTGTTTTTGCACATCCTGCAAGAGCAAGAACCATTGTTGCTACCAATATCATGCTTAATAATTTTTTCATTTCTTATAGCCTCCCATGTGTTTCATTTCTTATGATCATTTCTTAATTTCATTTCTTTATTCTTTACAAGAACAACTTTAACACTGGCAAGTAAAATCAATATAAGTCAAATGTTAAGTCTGTGTTAAGGGAGGATTGTTTTGTAAAGTTTGATATTAAAAAAAAGGCTGAAACCTTATGGTTTCAGCCTCAGCCTAACTCGTATTTACAAATATTTCTTAATCTTCTTTGGTTTTTTTCAACTGCTTTAAGTTAAACTCTTGCTTTCTTTCAACAGCAGCCTTAATCTTCATACCGATTGCAGGATAGCCAATACAGATACCGCCAACCAAACGTTGATTCTTGATGTAATAGGCAATATAGCCTTTGCGGTCCTCAACCTCCAAGACACTATAGGATGAATCCTTTAACACATGCTCACCAATGCTAAACAAATCAATGTCTAGTACTTTGAGTGAATTAGACCTTGGTATACCACCGAATAAGGCTTTATGGCCAAGTATATTGAGGGCGGCTACTTTGCCTTGTTCTGAGGCCATTGTCCATAGACCATAGATGCTTCCATAGTGCTGACTGATATCCCCCCCTGCAGCAAATATTCTATCATCCGATGTTTTCATGTAATTATCAACCACTAGGCCCTTGTCAACTTCTAAGCCTGCCTTCTTAGCTAATAGGACATTAGGTCTAATACCAATATTGAGAATAATATGGTCAAAACTATACTGTTCCCCCCCTTCTTGGGTAAAGACCTCTAATGACTCATTGTCTCTTAAAATCTTGACCACCTTAAAATCAGTCAAAGCTTCAATCTTCATATCATTTAATGTTTTTCTTAGATAGTTGGAAGCATTCTCATTCAGTTGATTAGGCATAAGCCAGCCCGCCGCTTCACCAACCGTTACATCGATGCCTTTTTTTCCTAGTGCACCAGCGGCCTCTATACCTAAGATGCCACCTCCGATGACCAACACTTTACTGGTGGCCTGGACTTTATCTAAGATCTGGTCCACATCTTCTCTGTTCCTTATGGAGACAACACCTTCGGTATCAATACCATCAATAGGTGGAATGAAAGGACTAGCGCCATTGGCCATTAAAAGGCTGTCATAAGGGTATGACTGACTGATGATAGTGTCACTTCACATGTTTCCCTATTAATATCCGTTACGATTGCCCCCCCTTGCACAAGGCATATGTCATTGTCTTGGTACCAGTTACTATGATGAATATTCAAATCCTCTTCATTAACATCACCGCCTAGGTACTTGGTTAAATTCAGGCGGTAATAAGGCGGTATCATCTCATCTGTCAAAATTGTAATCTTAATGGTCTGTGAATACTTTCTAAGTGTTTCGGCCGCTGTGATGCCAGCAATACCACTACCTATAATCAGAACATTGGCAACATCACTGACTTGGCCTTCAATAGCCATATCCTCAATGACCTTGTGATCATCCATTGAAGAAGCGCAGTGTTTACATTTGGTCGGTGGCAAGATACCACTGTCAATATAATCACACTTGCTACATTGATATCTTTTTGGTCCTTGTATATTCTCAGAATCTTCTTCTAACTCAAAACTATCTTTAGGCGCACCACAAAGTGGACATAACTCAGGTAAGTCATCTCCTTCATGTATATAACCGCAAACGATACATTTATAAACCATATAAGCCTCCTTACATAGTGATTGTTAACGTGTGTCTATGGCACTCTATTAACTTGTGCACTTTAATCATATAGGAAATTGGACAAAATTTATTGTATTATCCTTCACTCTTTTGAACATTTATGTGGTTTCTTGTTGTTTTACCTCTTATCCCATCAAAAAGAGGCCTAGGCCTCTTTTTATAATTGTATGTCATCGTTATTCATATATAAGATTATCTTTATTCGTATGAAATATCATCTGGAATAAAGCCTTTGAACTGAGCTTTGTAGAGCTTGGCATAGAGTTTTTCCTCTTTGAGCAAGTCATCGTGACTGCCTTTTTCCACAATACCTTTCTCAGTTATGACAACAATTTCATCTGCATTCTTAATGGTTGATAACCTATGGGCAATAACAAGACTTGTTCTTCCCACGGCCAATTTCTCAAGTGCCTGTTGAACCTTTACCTCTGTTTCATTATCAAGGGCTGATGTTGCCTCATCCAGAATCAGAATCGGTGGGTTCTTAAGGAATACCCTAGCAATAGATATTCTTTGCTTTTGTCCACCAGATAGGCGAATACCTCGCTCGCCAACTAAGGTATCATAGCCTTCTGCCAGACCCATGATAAATTCATGTATCTCAGCATTCTTAGCTGCTTCTATCACTTCGTCATCACTTGCCTCAGTCCTACCATAGAGAATGTTGTCTTTGATACTTCCTGCAAACAAGAAGACATCTTGTGATACAAGACCAATATGCCTTCTCAGTGAGGTCATCTTAATATCTCTAATATCCTTGCCGTCAATGGTTATGCGACCACCATCAACTTCATAGAATCTTGGAATCAGATGACACATGGTTGTCTTTCCACCACCAGATGGTCCTACAAGAGCCAAAGTATGGCCTGGTGTCACTTCAAGGTCGATGTTTTTTTAGGACTGTTTCATGGTTGTTATAGGAGAACGTCACATTTTCAAAGACGATATCACCTGTAGTACCATTAAGCTTAATGGCATTATTTTTATCAACGATCTCTGGTTCAATGGACATAATCTCAATGAAACGCTCAAAGCCAGCCATACCTGATTCATACTGTTGCACAAAGCCAGTTAACCTTCTAATAGGAAGCAAGAAGGCATTCACGTATAATGTAAAGGCAATAAGGTCAGCATAGTTCAGTTCACTTTTATAGATAAGATAGCCACCAAATCCAAGCACCACAACATTCAGTATACTTGTAATAAAGAATATACCACTTGTAAAGATGGACATGAACTTGTAAGCATCATTCTTAGCCACTCTAAATAATTTATTGTCTCGGTCAAACTTATCTATTTCAAAATCTTCATTGGCAAAGGACTTGGCAACCCTCACACCAGATATGGAAGATTCAAGTTCTGCATTAATACCTGCAAGGCTTTTCTTAACTTCTTTGAAACCTTTTGACATCTTTCTTCTTTGCTTAATAGCAAACCATACAAGGATTGGAACGAAGAAATAAACAGCCAGAGCCAATTTCCAGTTGATTGTAAGCATGGCTATAAATGAACCAATGAGCATCATGGCTGACAAAAACAAGTCTTCAGGTCCATGATGGGCCAGTTCTGACATTTCATTTAGATCATTAATCATTCTAGACATGATATGGCCTGTTCGTGTTTGATCAAAATACTTAAATGATAATTTCTGTAGATGGGCAAATAAATCCTTACGCATATCATATTCCATACGCACACCCAGTATATGCCCCCCCCAGTAGTCCACAACGAATTGTAAAAAAAGACCTCGTTATATAGAGGCCTACAAATAAAACCATGAATAATATGAATGGTTTTAAGTGCTCTGCTTTAGTTGGTAAGTAGTCGTTAAGAACCAATCTTGATAACATAGGAAAGGCCAAGTCTATACCAACCATCAATAATGCACAGAACATGTCAATAAAGAACAATCGGCTATGAGGTTTGTAGTAACTGATAAAGATACTGTTTTTGCTTTGTTTGTTCATAAAGTAATGCCCTCCCTCAAAATATTAAGTGCCATTATACCACTTTAAAATTTTTTTTAACAACTGGATTCTAGGGCAAGTTTGATTATAATCATATATGTGCCAATACACTCAAACATGAAATCTCCGTCTGAGGGATTCCTTTACATGTTCAGGCAAATGGTTAAGGACAACGTCTAGGACATAAGCAATGACAAAACAAGATATGGCCACAATAAGGGACCAAGTAAATCGGAGCCCACTAGGCATATTGGATGAGACAATCCCGTCAATACCAAGACACAGACTTGCGCCAATTAGAAGGACAAATCTTGGAAGATAACCTAACCTATTACGTTTTGCAGAATGTTTGTACATGTAGCCAAAAGCAAGGGCATTGACATAGACCCATGAAATAAGCGGTAAAGCATAAGGCATAAACCAACTCTGTCCACCAATCTTTCCAATAGAATAGGTCAAAAACAGGGTAGCCACACCAATCCCCCCCGTCATATTAAAGAGCCAGTTCATATAACCATAAGTGAAAAAAGTATACATAAACAAAGCCAAAACCACATAGAAGATATAAGCAATAATCCGACTGTCCACAGGGTAAATAAACCGAACTAAGGTCAAGATGAGCATACTACTTAGGAGCAATATGGTTATGACAAAATATACTTGGTTTTTCACTTTACTTCTATAAGCTTCATAGATGTTAGCGGCCTCTGGGTACTTGTCTCTATCCGCTTCAATTCTATCACCAGACCCATGAATGTCAGGGACAGGAAATTCACACAAAGGACACTTTCTAATTGAATCATCTACTTCTACACCGCATTTTGGACAGTATGCCATGATTGGCCTCCTTTATTTCATGTTCGTCTCAATTCGTATAGGTACTTGCATCTTACGAAGCCTTCTAAAGAAGTACTTCTCAATCTCTGTGTTGTCCGTTGTTTTACCAAAACTCATATAGAGCTTGTCCTTATAGGCATTCATACATAACTTAATCTTATTGACTTCACTGGGTGCTGGAAAGAACTCAATTGCCTCAACACATTCACTGATTTCCTCTGGCAATTTCACCAATCCAAGATTGGAAATACTGCTTGTATAACCTCTTTCACCGTACTTAACATAAATGAAAGGCATCACAATATTCTTAAACCACAGGGGGGGTAGCAATCTAACAAGCCATAGCTGTTCATTCTTAACATTCCGCGTGACATATCGGCTGACATATTTCTCATTATAATTAAGCTTCATATAACCTTTGATATAATGAATCAACTCTTCAAGGTCATAATGCCCTAACCTAAGATCGATGGTCGGTGTAAAAGAGACAAAGAAGTTTCTCATTGTTTTGCTTGGATAGAGGGCTCTAAGGTCAACCGGTATGTTCATGACAATATGGCCAAGCATTTCTTTTCTTTGTTTGGAAGGTAGGTCTTCAACATAATCTTGTATGGCCATAAAATAAATGGCTGAGATAAAATGGGTCACTGTACAGTCGTATTTTTTTTGCCAAGTCCTTTATAACATCCGTCGGCCCTATACCTGTAAGGAAGTAATACTTGCCTTTTTCCATTAATTCAAAAGGAAAATGTTTGGCCTTCTTCTGATGCTCAGGAACAGGATTGCCTTTGACATAATACCGTCTAAAAGCATCTTCGCTCTCTTCTATATCTGGCAGAGATTTCACATCCATACCACCCTTTAAATCACTACAACTTATGCCATCTTTGCAGGAAAAATATTGCGATAACAAGGTCTTTAGAAAAACCATTGCCGCGGAACCATCAGCAATACTATGACTGATTTCAAAATGAACATAAGATTTATAGTATAGGACTCTAAAAGGAAATGTCTTCTTCTTTTTGAACTTCAAAAACATACAGGGATAATAAGTTTCAGGTTGAACAAGAGGCTTGTGACTAGCCTCTTCAAAGTAGTACCAGAACATACCTTTCTTAAGGGTCACCTTATAATAAGGAAACCTATCAATGGTCGTATCCAGTGCCTCTTGTAGAATATCTGGATCAACCTCATGGTCAAGCTTGGCAGATAATCTAAAAACTGTAGACCTTCTTGTACTTGCTATGGATGGGTATAGCTTGCCAGCATTGTCCAGTCGATACCAATTTTTCTTAGCCATTAACGTCACCTACCTGACCCCCCCCTCTATCTCGAACACCTTCTTGCTCAATCCCACTATCTACATCATCGATACTCATACCTATATCAGCTTTGCCAAAGATTAATTTGAGCACTTCTATCCTTCTATCAACAAAGGTATCTACATAGGCGCTGTTTAGGAAGTTGTCATAGCCATGTACCGCTCTATCAAGGCAATGTACTTGAGCATCAACGCCACAATTTTGAAGGGCACGCCCATAAGCTATACCTTCATCCCTTAGACAATCATATTCTGCTACCTCTATATAAGCAGGTGGTAAGCCCTGATGACTTTTAGCGTTTAATGGGGGGGAAGCATACCCTATCTGGTCTGGTATACCCTCTCTAAAATATAACTGCCACATCTTCTTATTCTTCCTTTGATTCCATATTGGTGCATCTTTATACAGCTCAATGGATGCTTGTTTCTGAGTGTGGTCCATTACAGGGTATAACAATAACTGAAAGCATATCTTTGGACCTGCTTCATCTCTTGCCCTTATAGCAACGCCTGCCGCAAGCGCTCCACCTGCACTGTCACCAGCAATCGCAATTCTATCCTTATCAATATTCAAGTCATCCGCATTATCCCTTACCCATTCTAATGCCTTGTAGGCATCTTCAAATCCTTTTGGAAATGGGTGTCTTCTGCCTAACCTATAGTCAACCATAACAACAATACAGCCAAGTCTAATTGCATAATCTATTAGGTTCTTCATTAGCAGTGGTGAAGCTTTAATCAGAAAGCCTCCACCATGGTAATGTACTATACAAGGCAGCATCACCTGATTGTCCACCTCAACAAGACAAGGCCTTATAATACGTACTTTGAATCTTGCACCATCAGCACTCTCAATTAATTCTGTCGTCACCTGAACATCCTCACCATAGTCCATGGCATCTATACCTTTGTCATTCATGAAATTCATCATACCAACCCCCCCAATAGGGTTCATAGGTGCATTGATGTATTTACTGTATTTAAAATCTGGGTGTAATGATTCTTTTTGTTTCATCCTTGCTCCTTAGACTCCCATTATAGTAGTAGGCAAATTTCATGTTACAGCCAGTCAATCTTCAATTAATTTTATCACATATTTCATAATTTGTTCACTTCACGCTCTTGTTTTATCTACAATCACACGTTAAACTTATAATAGGCTTAATATGTTTGGAGGCTATTATGAAATCAATTGACGATTATATTATCGAAATCAAAGAATCGATACATCATTCGAATATCGAAGTAATGGAATCAATCTATCTCAAAGCTGAACAGCAGTTTCTTGCCAACTCCAATTACGACCCATGGGGGGGTCAATTGACATACCTATTTCTACAGCAGTTGTTTCAACGTGACAACGATGAAAAAAATGATTATTTATTGTGTTCGTTTCTTAAAGATTGTCGAAGGCTTAAAAATAAAGAAGGACAACATCTATTACTACAAAACAGGTGGTATCTTAAATGTTGTCCTTGAAAATTATGAACTTGCCATTTCGTATCTTGAGGATGGCCTTGAATTATATAAGAGATTGGATTTGCCAAAAGAGCAAATGGCCGCCAACAATAATATAGGTTATGTTTACAACAAGATGGGTAAGAACGAAGAAGCTATAAGCTACTTAATGAAAGCTCTTGAACTAGACGAAAATGATAGACTCTCAAAAGGCAGCGGCCTTAAGATGACATTGCTGACTAACATTGGTGAAGCACTCATTAAAACAGGGGGGGAACTAGAAAAAGGCTTTGACTACTTAAGTAGGGCCAGTTACTATGACAAGGGTGAGTTTTATAGAGATTACAGAATAGCCCTAAAAATTAACCTTGGTAATTATTACGAGATATCAGGTGACTATACATTAGCTATCTCCGAATACAAAACAGCTCTTATTACGGCTGAAAGTTATAACATGATTCATAGAAAACAAGAATTGTATCTCCTCCTATCAAACTTGCTTTACAAACAAGAACATTTCCAATTATCCTCTGACTACCTATTTAAATACAAAGATATAAGCACTCAACTTATGTCCAACATGCATAAAGTTGTCTTATCAAAGGTTGATACAGAGATATTACTGAATAAAACCATCAAAGAAGCGACCAACTTACGGATTCAAAACGAGCTCTTTGAAAAAGAAAATAATTATGATTATCTAACCGGTGCTCATTCAAGGAAGTTCATCATTGAGTATCTAAATGACTACCTTCAAGAATCTAATAAAATATTTAGTGTGGTAATGATTGACTTAGATGATTTTAAGTCTATCAATGATACATATGGCCATCTCGTTGGCGACACAATACTATATGAGATTTCCGATACAATACTAAAAAGTCTAAAGCCAGGTCAAATCCTTGGTCGTGTAGGTGGTGATGAGTTTCTAATATGCCTCAGCGACCTAAACAAAGAGGAGGCTTTAGCCAAAGTCACTCAAATTAAGAACCTAATATCTAATCTAGAAGTCGTTCATAATGGCATAACCATTAAAACAACTGTTAGTATGGGAATTTCAGATAATGAAGGTATTGAGCCACATGAATTAGCTAAACTCATTCAGAACGCAGACAGTGCTCTTTACCGTGCAAAAAGTCTGGGTAAGAACAAAATATGTTGATTTGTGTTTTTTTTGTGAATATACTATTGACGTAGACTCTTTATCTGTTGTATAATTACTTTCGCTGATTCATTCAGTTCGTTTGCAGTAGTGGCGGAATTGGCATACGCGCTAGACTAAGGATCTAGTCCGGTCTAACTGGGTGCGGGTTCAAGTCCCGCCTACTGCACTAAACGAAAGCTCTTACCAATTGGTAGGAGCTTTTTTTTAGTGCAATAAGATGGGACTTAGAACGTGGCCTGAGAGCAAATGGTCCAGTGGACCGTTTACGGTGGAAGTCCCGCCTACTGTATTGTCATTGGAGCTCTTACCTATTGGTGGAGCTTTTTTAGTGCAATGAGGTGGGACTTGAACGTGGCCTGAAAGTAACTGGTCCAGTGGACCAGTTACGGTGGAAGTCCCGCCTACTGCATCATAAAAAAAGACTCAACCATCTGGTTGGGTCTTTTTTTTGCTGTTGAACATATATTAGGTAGCCAAACCTTTATCTAGATTGGTGGTCATAATTGCTATAACTAACAACAATGAACTCATTATCCCCCCCAATCTCTTCACTTCTAGTCATTTTGTAAACTTTGATTATATAATCTATCGTCCAAGTAAGCATGGTCATTAAGATGCCAAGATCAAATGCAGAACGGTATGCATCTACCAGAGTCATACCAAGGATACTTGAGAAAAAATAATACCAGGCAGCTTTGTTCAACAACACCATCATGATAAAATAGTAGCCGTCCTTGTCTTCGCTGTATTTTCTAAAAATAAATGTGTAAGCAATGATCGAAAGCGTTACCAATATCATGAAATCTATAACTTTACTCAAATCACCCAAAATCTTAGCCCACCTCACCTTATATCCCCCCCGTCGAACACACTTGCCCGTTTCATAAAATCAACCAAATGTGGTATAATTTACTATTAGAAACTTTTAAATAGCACTAGTTCTGTTTATGGTACTCTTTCAACTATTATAGTTGCTTATTCGTTACTTGTCAATAGGTTTAGTTCTATTTTCACAACTTTATTTTGCGAGGTGACTTATGAATATTGGTAATAACATAAAACAAATACTTGAAGAGAAAAAAAATCAAAGCAGCTCATTTGGCAAAAGCAATCGATGTCAGCAAATCTTCCTTTTCAAGATATTTGAAGAATGAACAAATGCCTTCAGCAGAGATTATTGCAAAATCGCCAATGAACTAAGTATCAGTACTGACTCAATAATCAAGCCTACTGCCTATACTCTTGAACAAAACAGTAGCGATCTTATAAGAGAAAGCGGTACTAAATACAGCTATCAAAGTGACGCCTATGAACTTACCCAAGAGGAATATGACCTTCTGGAATCCTTTAGATCTCTAGAGGGCAAATACAAAAAAAACTTGCACTTCATGATGTCAAACACCACTTTGAAGTACAAGAGATAAATAAGCAATAAAAAAAATACCCAGAGTTTAATCTGGGTATCTCTTACAAATTCCAATAATGTCATCAATTGAATCACTAAATATTTTCATTAGTCCTGGGTCAAACTTAGTCCCAGTCTGTTCTTTCATGTATGCAACAATGTCTTTGTAGTCCCAAGCTTCCTTATAGACGCGTTTGGTACCAAGTGCGTCGAATACATCTGCTATTGAGACAATACGACTGATTAAGGTTATTTCCTCACCTTTCAGTCCATCTGGATAACCACTACCATCATAATTCTCATGATGTTCTCTGGCAATAATGGAAGCTATCCTTAGTTGGTCCTTAGATGAATTGCGAAGCATTTTGTAGCCTGCATCCGAATGGGTCTTCATAACATCAAACTCACCTGTATCCAACTTGCCTGGTTTGTTTAGAACCAATTCAGGTATGGCTAGTTTACCAATGTCATGTAACATGGAAGCTCTTTTGATATGTTTAATATCTTCATCATGAACCCCCCCTGCTTTGATTGCTAGAAATTCAACAATCTCACTAACACGTTTGACATGATTGCCTGAAGTCGGTGTTCTTGACTCTGCAATCTCACCTAAGATATAAAATACTTCTTCTTGTGACTCTTCAAGCTCCCTATTAAGTTTAGACAGTTCATTCTTTTGTTCCTGAACCTTAATAAGGGTGTTATAGGTTCTAAGTGCTGTAATCACAGAAGTCTTCAATTTCTGATTGGTCAGTTCACTTTTCTCCTGATAATCATTGATCTCATACCTTCGAATCACATCGCCTTCAGGTGCTTGACCTGGTTGGCCTGTTCTTAATATAATCTGTATGTTATGATTGCCTAGTTCTTCTCTAATAAACTTAACAACACTTAGTCCTGCATGGTCAGACTCCATTACAACATCTAACAAGACAACGGCAATATCTGTTTCTACTAATAAGACTTCATTAGCTTCTTTGGCACTAAATGCACTGATAAATTCTAATTTCTTGCCAAGATAATCGAATCGCTTTAAGGTAAGTTTTGTTACCTCATGCATATCCATATCATCTTCTACAATCAAAATCTTCCACTTACTCATCGAATTCTCCTATGAATGTTTCATCGGCCAGCGCGCAGTAAATGTTGTCCCCCCCTCTCCGAGTTTACTGTGACACTTTATTGTACCTCCATACTGCTGTGTAATTATATTATACACTATATACATGCCAAGACCAGTCCCACCTTTTGCCCTCTTTGTAGTGTAAAAGGGTTCGAATATCTTGGATACCGCATTTTCAGCCATTCCAGCGCCATTATCAGAGAAATTAAAGATTATTTCATTTTCTATTTCTTTGACATCAATCATGATTGTTTCACCCTGATTTCCAGAAAATCCATGGGTAATGGCATTCTGTATTAGATTGGTAAATATCTGTGATATAAGACCTGGGTCATCATTCATATCTATATACCCATCACAATCTACTTCTATTGCAACCTTATTCTTATCAATCATTGGTCTAAGGGTCATTACCACTTCTTCAATATAAGTCTTCAAGTTAAAGGTTCTCTTTTGTGATGCTGACTGGTCTGTTGAAACCATTTTAAAGTTTCTGATTAGTTTACCAGCCTTCTCAAGGTTTTTCTGAATTATACGAGCCGACTCATCCATATCTTCCATATATTCACGTTGGTCATCTCCACCAAGCTTTCACCTTCCACACCTTCGATAAATTCCTTTGTTATTTCGGATAAATTAGAGGATGCGGTAATACCAACTCCAATAGGTGTGTTAATCTCATGGGCAAGGCCTGCAACAAGGCCTCCAAGTGCATTCATTTTCTCTCTTTGAATTAACATTTCTTGCATTGTGGTCATTTTATCGTTGGTTTCATTAAGTTCTGTATTAAGGGCAATCAATTCTTCATTCATGGCCATCTCTTCTTCGTGCATGGCTTCAAGCTCTTGAGTTCTTTCGAAGACTTGAGATTTAAGCTCTTTTGCCCTTAGCTTCATATTTCTTATCCTAAGTCGATAGCCAATATACAGTGCAATAAGTAAAAGACCTGCTATCGTTACATAGAATCCCACTGTTTTATAGAATGGTGGTTTAATAGAAATATTAATAGAGATACCTTCTTCATTCCACAAGCCATCGTTATTGGCTGCTTTTATCCTCAGCACATATTCTCCTGGTGGTAAGCTGGAATACCTTCCAAACCTCTTTGTACCAGAATAATACCAATCTTTATCATAGCCCTCTAACATATATGCATAGTGATTTTTTTTCAGTTAATGAATAACTTAATGCTGAGAATGAAAATTCAAAAAAGTTTTGCTGCCATGGAATCTCTAGCTTATCTAGTTTTGAAAGTGCCTTGTCTGTAATGATTGGTACATTACCTTGTGTCAAAGTTATCAGTGAAATCCTAGGTACTTGGTCATTCTCAATTATTTCTCTTGGATTAAAGAAATTAAGCCCTTTGACACCACCAAACCACATATTCTTATTTGAATCATAATAGGAAGCTGCGTCTAAGAAAACATCCCCCCCTTGTAAGCCATCTTCTTTGGTAAACACTTTGCTTGTCTCTGTTGCCATATCAAAGCGAATTAAGCCTTCATCTGATCCAATCCATAATTGATCATCATCATCTTTTTGCATTGTCATAAGACCATTGGCTGGAAATCCATCATCTTTGGTATAACGCTTAAAGCTTTCAGATTCAATATCAAATCTATTGAGACCACCACCTACAGTTGCTAACCACAAAACACCTTCTTCATATTGTTTAACTTCCCATACCTGATTAGAACCGATAGTGCTTTCATCTTCCGAGTCATTTAAGTAGGTTTTGAACACGTCTGTTTCTGGGTTGTAATGAATTAAACCGCCACCTATGCTTGACAACCAAAGCTCACTTGTATAAGGATCTTGATGTAGGTGGACAATTGTATTGTTGGTTAGGCCATCTGGATCTGCTGAATTAACTTCAAAATTCCTAAATTCATCTGTCTGCTTGTCATATATATGAAATCCACCAGCAAAAGAACCCATGTACATAATATTAGGCTTATTCCGGTCTTCTAAAATATAACGTACAGAATCACTGGTACCAATGCTTGTATCATCCTCAGGATTGTGTTCAAATATTTTTATAACTTTTTCTTGTAGTCTATCAAATATTGCTACATGCCCACCGCGCATTGCTACATAGAATATACCTTCGCTATCTTCAAATATACGCGATACAAAGTTTGATGAAATACCATGTACATCTACATCCTCAGCTTTGTATGCTTTGAATGTATCCAAAACTTTGTTGTATCTGATTAATCCACTGCTAACACCACCAAACCACATGGTGCCCCCCCTAGAATCCTCATAGTAAGATAGTAGCATGTTATCACTTATGGAATCTTCATCACCTGGAATATGATAATAGTGCTTAAAATTATGACTGGCTGAATCCACCTTTTCAACAAGCCCATTGTTATTTGCCACCCATATAATACCTGTTTCATCTTGGTATAAGGCAAATACTTGCGGTGTATCAGGTGTACTTGGATCTGAGGCATCATGGACGTAATCTGTAAATTCATGACTGTCTTTATCAAATATACTTAGACCTTTAAATGTTGGTGCATTAAACCAGCCAATCCACAAATTATTTTCATCATCTTCAATCATTGATATAATCTGGTCATCACCGCTACCTTTAGGATGAAGATACTGAGTGAACAGGCCTCTTGTTTTATCAAACTTCTGTAAACCACCACCAATTGTCCCAATCCAAAATGTATTTGGGTCTTCTTGATCAATCAAAATACGGTAAACCCATCCAGGACTTATACTGCTTTCATCTTCTGGGTCATGTACAAACTGAGTCACTTCACCTGTATCAGGGTTAATTTTGTTTAGCCCTGTTGTTGCGCCAACCCATATAAAGCCTTCATCGTCTTCAACAATCGACCAAGTTCCGTCATCGGTCAAACCATATTGTGGGTCAAGTTCGTTGGTTGTAATATATTTGAATGTGTTTATGGCTGGATTAAGAATGCTTAAACCGCTTTCGGATGTAGCAATCCATATAAGTCCTTTCGAGTCTTCAAAGATACTTTGAGGATTAATGGCAATGTTGTTACTGCTGATACTATTTGACTCACTTGAATCCACTTGATAATTATAAAAAAAGATTCCTCTCTTTGTCATAAACATCTAGCCCACCACCTTGTGTTCCAATCCATAACATACCTTTAGAGTCTTCATATATATTAGCAATATAGTCATGAGAAACAGAGTTGTCTCCTGTTCTATAAACAAGGGTGTCATAGGCATCATAACGAACCAGCCCATTTTGAGTTGGTAACCAAATAAAACCATCATTGTCTTTTAGTAGCGTTGTAGAAGCTGGCATACCAGATTCAAAAACATAATCTATTGAAATCTCTTCGTCATTGTTTGTATCATCTGCGGCAACTACTGGTTGAGCTAAAATAATCGCTAGAACTAAAATTATAGCTACGATCCATTTATTAAACATTTGTTTCCTCCATAGAACTATATATATTAATATTACGCTTTATTTACTAGTACCATTGTACTACATAATCATGTTTTCGTATAGTACTATATGATTAGTTTGCCATGAAAAAGAGAGTGACCATATTAGCCACTCTCATTGTTTTACCTTATTAGTCTTTTCGCTTTAACCTATAGACTTAACTCATACTTAAGAGTTCATATATAACTTATGACTACTACCATTCAACAATTTCTAAGTCATAGTAACTTCCCATAAACATTGATTGATTTGAATCCTCAGAAGAGTAGGCTGTAATGTCATTTAGTATTTTCACAAAATAAGCACCGCTACCTTTATTAATGAACTCTGGAAAAGCATTTGTATTTGCATAATAGATGCTATTGACGACGGTCTCATCTTGTTCCATCCAACCCATATATTCATCAAACATGGCTTGGTAATTGTCATACAAATAAACATCTGACCCACCATGAGCGAAACTAAGCCCAGCATACTCTGATTTAACTTGAGTATTTGTCGACCACATATGCATATAGAATGCATCCTTAGTGTATGTACCATCCGTCACCTCAAACTCTAATTTAATGCTGTCACTCTCATATCGATATAATTCTTCAATGGCTTGACCCATAATCTTCGACTTAAGTTTGACAAAACCATCATTGCCGCTAGTTGCATAATACAAGCCTGATGAATCTGAAGACCAAGCAAAATATCTACCCCCCCAGTCTTCATCAATCAAGTACAAACCATCTTCCTGAAGTTTATAGATATAGATTTTATCTTCGTTACAAGCAGCCAACAGTTCACCGTCAGGAGACCAACTGACAATTACTAGGTTAAACATATCACTTAGTTCTAAGACTGTTTCATTCATTGTTGTCAAATCGACTAGCTTAACCACACCAGCTGGGTTAGAATAATCCGATGTACAAATCACTGGATATACAGGGTTAATACCATCAATGAGAATCGTTGATATACCATCGGTTTGATAGATTGTCTCATAGGTGTTATCCTCTGGCACATATGAATAGAGATTGTATGAATCCGATACCATGACTCTACCACCAAACAGTTCATTAGACCATGTTACCTCTATGGTTTCCTCAACATCAACCGTCTCCGTCCCATCAGGTTCAACCGAGTCATCCGTACTATCCGTTGAATCAGCGTCATTTGAATCATCGACGGCGTCTGAGTCATCTGCTAGATCAGCCGAATCAGAATCATCCCTACTCGAATCGGATGTATCATTATCATCCTGGTTATTCGTCTCTCTGAACACACCAAAATAGCCGATTTCATCATACTCGATTTCTATTTCGTCTTCATCAATATCGCCTTCGATGATAGAACTTTCATCGTCTTCAGCAAAATGTATTACAACAACCTCTTCATCTTCTTCATCTAGATACAGTGTCAGATTAAAATCATCGTCTATTTCATCATCTGGGTCCATCTCTACTTCAACCAAAGTCCCGGCCAATTCATAGCCATCAGGGACCAAGTCCTCAACCTTACGATACTTGGCTTCATCAAGGGTCACTTCAACTTTATCACTTAGATCCTCTTCATCAAAGTCAATCTTGGCAACACCCTTAAGCTTTACTCTTCCACCCTCTTCATCAATAACTTCGACACCCTCTACTTCATCATCGTCATCATCTTTCTGATCTAATAATGTACAAGAAGTCATAAGAATCAAGGCCATCATAATCAAAATACCTAAGACATATTTCTTCATACCATCCTCCATACGCTCTTTTCTTATTAGTATATCAAATTTTTTTACAAAGATGTTACTGTAGATTCTTAATGATATTCTAATTTGACATATAAGTTCAATGATAGTAGAATTAACTAAACGTTCACTTAATTAAGGAGTTCTTATGAAAAAGCGTGACAAGGAAGCAACCCGACAATTAATCATTGATACTGCTCTTGAGAAATTTGCCGAAAAGGGTTTTGATGGTGCAAGCATAAGCATGATTGCCAAATCCGCCAAAATCAACCAAGCCCTCATCTACTATTACTTTGAGAACAAACAAGCCATAATGGATGAGATTCTTGATAGATTTATTGCCAAAGCAAACAGTCAACTGATAACCATCGCTTTAAGTGCATATGAATTTGGGTCAGATGAGATGAAAAAAGCCATGGCCTCATATGACCAACATATGCTGGATAATGACATGACTTTAAGACTATTACTAACTGAGTCTCTCAAGGATAGTTATGAGACACCGCCCATTTTCAGATTAATTGATTTCACATTAGAAGACATGATTGAATCGGATATTGTTGAAGAGATGAACCAAAGAGGTTTCAATTTCGATGAAGATGAAGCACAACGAAAAGTCACTGAATTCTTTACTGGTATTATGCCAACAATCATCTACAGCCTCTTTAGAGGTAAATGGGGGGGAAGCCACTTCAATTTATCCCTTGATGACTTAGATACGCTATTTGATCAAGCAACTGAGGATACACATAACCAGCATCATAATCAGTAGGTCCTCCCCCCCCTGGGTTTAGTTTTATAAAAGAACCCACGCCCTTAATTAAGTGAACGTTCAACTAATTATTCAAGCAACCACCATTTTTCAAAAACATAAGGAGACCCCCCCCATGATAGAAATCTATTATTACTCAGGTACTGGCTACACCCTAAAGGCAGCAAAGATATTAACAAGCACCCTTAATGAAGAGGTCAAACTCATCCCAATCATTGGTGCTATGAACACTGGTCAAACTTTAACAAAAGCTACAAAGATTGGCTTGCTTATGCCAATGCATGCATTCGGCATGCCAAAAGCATTTATGCAGTTCTTAGATGTCTTTAAGTGCCCTAATGCAAGTTACATCTTCTCCCTTGTTACGCGAGGAGGTGCACCAACTAACATGCACAAACATATTAATAAGTACTTAAGCAAACAAGGTAAATCTCTAAGCGCATTCAATTATGCAACAACTGACAATACTTTTGATACAGTCATGAAAATACATACAGACGATGATGTTATTTTAGCAAAAAAGGATTTCGAGAAAGACATTCAAGACTTTGCAGAAGTGATTAACGATAATAGCATTCGTATTAACCAAGGTTACAGAGATTATTTCAGTGAATATGTGCTCTTTCCAGCAATTAGACTTTTGAGCAGTGTTACTAAGTACTTCAACCTTGAGAAAGACTATTATGTTGATGAGAAGTGTAATGGGTGTGGGCAATGTGAAGCCATGTGCTTATCAAACAAAATTATTATGGAAGATAGCAATCCGAACTGGCAAGAGACTATCCCCCCCTGCCAATTCTGCTTTGCCTGTTTACAACTCTGTCCTTCCAATGCCGTTCAAGTTAAGAAAACCAAATCATGCAATCTTGGTAGAATCCACCACTCCGAAGTGACATGTGGTGATATCAGTGCACAAAAAAAACGCTAGGTTAGAATAAGGGTATTTATGGAATCTGTTTAAAGGCTGAATGAATAAGGACCTTATCATATTTTGACAAATGTCATAGAGGCTCCTATACTTGAATTAGATAGATTGGAAGTGGTTTAATGAAATCATGCACCCTAATCTTTACTATTATGATGATTTTAACAAGTTGTATGATAAAGGAATCACCCTCGACAGAGGATGTTCACAACGACAAAAATAACCAAGGTAGCCAGGAATCTCTTACATATAATACTATGGTAGACACGACTGAAGCCGCTTATTGTTTGCCGTACACACCTCAAGGACAAGTTGTTTATGATTCTGAGTGGACAGGTGAGTACCCTGCCATTGAACTCTATGACAAAGAGTATAAAACTGCAACATTTGGAATGGGCTGTTTTTGGGGGGGACCTGCTGCAGAATATGCAACCATAGAGGGTGTTCTAAGAACAAGAGTAGGTTACACTGGTGGTAGTTTGACAACCCCCCCAACCTATGAATCTCTAGGGAATCATAGCGAAGTCTTTGAAGTCGATTATGACCCTGATATAGTTTCCTACGAAGACCTAATCCACTACTATTTTCAGAACTTTGATACAAGAACAAGACCCTTTTCACTAAGAGTTAACTCAATCATCTATTATAGAAATGACTCTGAGAAAATGACTGCTCAATCAATCAAGGAAGGCTATGAAAGTGACTATGGTGCTGGCCTTTACGCTAAGATTGACAAACTTGACGTCTTTTATCTTGCAGAAGACAGGCATCAGCTCTCTTACCTCAAGTCAGAAATCTCCCTTTACAATGAGATAAGAATGATTTATCCTACAAGTGATAAGCAATTGCTATCCATTCTGGCTTCCAAGCTCAATGGCTACATTGCAGGCTATGGATCAAAAGAAAATCTGAATCAAATACTGGATCAATCAGGTCTTTCAGAACCTTCAATCAATAGAATTAATGATATTGTGGCTGTAAGATACAAGGACAACAAGGATGACTAGATTATAAGGACAATAATGAAAAATAATAAAACAGTAATGACGATCTTTGCAATAACCACTGGTTTCTTCTGGTTTTCACTCTACGCCTATGTGCCAGAACTATCAACTTATGCCACAGACCTTGGGGGGGCTTCCTATCGACTAGTTGGTATTATCACTGGTTCCTATGGCTTAACACAACTTTTGCTTCGAATCCCTCTTGGCGTCTTGTCGGATTCAATTGGTAAACGTAAACCCTTTATACTTATGGGATTGGCTATAGCCTTTGTTAGTGGGATGATAACCTTCCTCTTTCCAACGGCCTTTAGCCTTCTTGCAACACGGCTTCTTGCTGGTATATCCGCTTCTACATGGGTTGTATTTACAGTCTTATTTTCTTCTTATTTTTCAGATGATGAATCAAAGAAGTCCATAGGAATTATCAATTCTTATAATGCTGCAGGACAGTTGATTGCCATGACCATTGGTGGTTTTGTATCCTGGTACTATGGTACAAGATATCTATTTTTACTGGCTGCCATTGGTGCATTGATTGCTTTTCTTGTAGGCCTCTTTATTTCTGACAATGAACATAAAAAAAAGAAATCCTCCATTGGAGAATTTCTAAAAGTTCTAAATAATAAGAAACTCTTGCTTGTATCACTTCTAGCAATTTTTTTTCTCAACTGATAACTTTTGCCACTGCTTTTGGCTTTGTGCCAATACTGGCCAAACAATTTGGTGCTTCTGGTATTCAACTTAGTTTATTAACCATTCTGGCCATAATACCAGCCATTATTATCTCTAGACTGGCTGGCGACCTTTTTCCTAGAACAATTGGTATAAAAGCAACACTAACGATAGGTTTCGCACTTAGCGCCCTACTATGTATTGTTATGCCATGGATTCCATCCCTTGGTCTACTCTACTTCGTTCAATTCTTAAGTGGTATTAGTCGAAGTATGGTCTTCCCACTCCTAATGGGCATGTGCATTGATGGTGTTTCACCAGACCAACGGGCGACCTCAATGGGTACCTTCCAAGCACTCTATGGCATTGGAATGGTATTTGGTCCACTACTACTTGGACTCATAGCTCAATCTTTTGGACTTGTAGTAGGCTTTGGCTTTACAGGTCTTGTAGGCTTATTCTCATTGTTCATTATCAAATCTCTGTCTTCATAACATCTTCTAGGTGCTTTATCAACATAGCCGCATCCTCACATGACACAGGTGGCTCACCACCATTATTAATGGCATCTGCTAATTGAGTGAAATAAGCTAGGTAATTTCCTTTTGCCACTTGTATAGAAGACTTATTTCCCTCTAAATCATAGTAATCATAGCTAGCATTATCCCCCCCATAATCTGGATGGTCTGGTGTCATTCCAGCTAGGAGCTGATGCTCTTGCTCACCCATTACGTGGAAGTAATAACTGCCTTTTGATGTATGCATTTTATAGCGTTCATCAGCTTTCATGGCAACTAAGGATGACTTAATTCGAACCACTTTATCCACATAGTTCAAGTTCAAATAAAAATAGTCCACAATCTTAGAGCCTTGTCTTAGCTTTCTAACTTGTCCATCTAAAGTCTTTGGTTTTCCAAAAAGAGATAACATTTGATCTAATAAGTGTGTGCCCAGATCATATAGCTGATTACTGGCTGCCACACCTGATTCTTTCCATGATGCGTCCTCTACGGTTTTGAACTATCCCAAGTTGCATCGAATTCATAGACCTGTTCGTCAGACCTAGCCACTATTTCTTTTAAGCTCAAGAAATCACCATCAAAACGTCGGTTCTGATAAGCTGTGATGACCTTGCCTTTTTCTTTAGCCAAAGCATTCAGTGCTAAAGCCTCTTCATATGTAGCCGTGTAAGGTTTCTCAACAACAACATGTTTGTCTTTCTCCAAAGCCAACTTAGCATGTTCAAAGTGTAAATGACTTGGTGTTGAAATGATGATCAAGTCCAGACTATCATCCGCTAACATCGATTCATAATCTCTGTATATTGTCACGTTAGGATAATCTTTCTTTGCCTCATCCCCCCCACTTCTTTTCGTAATTGCAACCAATTCGAAGGCTTCGTGAGCTTCGACAAATGGCGCCTGAAAAATCTTACCTGAAAATCCATAACCAAGGATTCCTGTTCTTATTTTGCCCATAAGCTACCTCTTCTTTCTATCTTCTTTCTTTCTATCTTCTTTCTTCCTATCGTCTTTCTCACTACTCCATACTGGCTGAATTGCTTGTGTTTTTCTTTGGTTTACGGTACTTGTATTTCTTACCAGCGAGTATACAGTCAATTTGTCTAATGAGTTCGTTATAGCCATGGGCATAATCCACATGGGTGCCAACTGAGTCTCCTGAACCTCTATCATAATCGGCTTTTTGATAAGCATAGCCTCTAGCGGTTAAGCCATCAGATGAACACAGGGTCAAATCAGCACCTGCATTAACCAACAATCGCCCAACTTCTGTTGACCTTTGATAAACTGCTGTCATTAATGGTGTCATTAACTTTGGTTCCATTTGAACATTCATATTGGCACCAGATTCTATTAGTATCTTGGCGATAACATCATTGTTATTATTGGCAGTATGCCAAAGTGGGCTTCCCCCCCCTGATGGTGTGAAATTAGGATCCGCACCACCTGCAATGAGGGCCTTGGTAATCTCAGCATGATAGGTCATATTCTTTGCAATATAGATCAGTGGTGTCCCGTGACGATTGGTTTTGTTAGGATTACCACCTCTTGTAATAACCTCAGTTAATTCTTTGTGTGCATCTAAGATAACACATTGCATTAGCAAGTCATCGCCATCCCCCCCATTGGTGGCTTCAATATAGCCGTTCCTTGCCGCTACCAATATTTGACTGGCTTTGATTGTATTAATTTTCCTTTTGATTGAAGCTGATTTGATGGCATAGACAGCCCCCCCAAGAATAAACATTGAAAGTCCTAGAATAATAATTAGTATATCCATATTAGGCTTGACCTCCTAACTGAGTACCACAAGAACCACAGAACTTAGCGCCTGATACAAGTGGAGAGCCACATTTAATACAAAACTTATTGTGAACTTCTATACCACCTTCTGGCGATATTTGAATCACTGTTCCATCCGGATTGGTCAAAGTCATTGTTTCTGCTTGCAATTTCTTTTTGGATATCATAATGATTAAGACTAGATCAACAATCAAAAATATTCCGGCCAATACAAAATATTCCATCTCTTTACCTCTCTTTACTTAAATCTATTTTGTAATTCTACTATTTCATTTCTAGCTATTTAAGCTTCTTCACAGTCACAGGCTTCCCTTTAACTTTAGAACCTGTCAGACCTTTAAATGCTAAGTCCACTTTGTTGTTATGGATTTCTATATAAGTACATGTATCTTGGATATCAATGATACCAATATCATCTGATGTGATTCCTGGTAAATTGCTGACAGCGCCTAGGACATCTCCAGGACGAATCTTCTTTTTCTTACCGGCGTTAATCCTAACTCTTGCCACATCTTTATGTTTCTTTACCTTTTGCACATTACGTCTGTTATTCGACTTAGTCTTTTGATTACTAGACCCATTAGGAATTTCTCGACCATTTTTATTAAAAACTTCCATTGATTTTGGCACCTGATAGCCAATATAGTCAATCACATCTGCCCACTTTTTGCCATCATGTACATTAATAAAGGTTATGGCTTCCCCCCCCTTTTCTCCAGCTCTACCCGACCGACCAATTCTATGAACATAGTTCTCTGCTTCGTTGGGAACACTGTAATTAATGACCAAATCTAACTTATCAACATGTATCCCTCTTGCGGCCAAGTCTGTACACACAAGAAACTGAACTTTGCCTTCTTTGAATTCTGATATGGCTCTTAGTCTGTATTTTTGGGCAATGGCTCCATGTAATGCTGCACAGGAATATCTTCCTATTCGAAGCTTATCCGCCAATTGATCAACTTTGGCTCTGGTATTACAAAAAAATCATACAACTGTATGGATTCTTATGATCGATGATTTCTTTCATTCTCATGAATTTCCAATCGTCTGCCACTTCAAGGTATGTCTGCTTTATTTCACTAATTGGTTCTTCTTCTGACACCACCTCAATACGCTTTGGTTCATTCATGTATTTATGACAGATTGTCTCAATTTGTTCAGGCATTGTCGCAGAGAATAATAAGGTGGTACGTTCCATTGGCACCTTTTTGATTATGGCCTCTACTTCTTCTAGAAAACCTCTTTTGAGTAGTTCGTCTGCCTCGTCAATAACAAGGTACTTGATTTGATCTAACTTAAGATTCTTTCGTTTAATCAAGTCACCCAACCTACCAGGCGTTCCTACAACTACATGGACACGTTGTTTTAGTTGTCTTAACTGGATGTGGATCGGTTGCTTACCATAGATTGGTAAACATCTGATTTTCTTATACTTGCCTATATCAGCCATCTCTTCACAGACTTGGACAGCAAGTTCTCTAGTTGGTGTTAGGACAAGGGTTTGAGGCAAGGTTTCATCCGTCTCCAGCTTATCCACTATTGGAATACCAAAAGCAGCGGTTTTACCACTGCCTGTTTTTGATTTGACGATTAAGTCACTCTCTGACTTAAGGTCTTCAATAACTTTTGCCTGTACTTCCATTGGTTCTTTATAGCCCATAGCGTCCAGTGCTTTACACACTTCATCACTAATTCCGTATTCTTCTTTAAAAACATTACTCATAGTTGTCATTTTAGACCTTTCACACAAAATATATAGTATGATTATAGCATACATTTTGTTAATAGAATTTTTGTATTTGAAGGGTATAATAACTTAAAAGGACTGATCATATGAAAGAAACAACACACATAAAACTCAATCATTTGGATTTATTCAACATAGCAAATACCCCCCCTCATAGCTACAACTCCTTTGGTGGCAACCAAGCTTGGTATCCAAATTTTTGGCACAAGCAATCAGGTTGTGGGCCTACAACCGCGGCTAATCAGATGGCCTACCTAGCTTATACTAGGGAAGATTATCTTTTACTCTATGATGGATTTGCCACGGATGACACTGAATCTCACAAGGCAAAACGATCACATACGACCCTTAATAAAAGCCATTTTGTCAAACATATGCAAAGACTCTTTGATTATGTAACACCAGGAATGATGGGTGTTAATCACATCAATAAGTTATCTGATGGTGTCTTAGACTATGCAAAATCAAAAGGGGGGGTTAAGCTTAGTGCTCATACTTTCTCCGTAGATCCCCCCCTAACCAAAAGCTCTAGAGATGTTAATGCCTTAAAAGCCTTTGTTGAGAAGGGCTTGCTAAATGAGAGCCCTATTGCCTTTTTGAATCTTTCGCCTGGCGATGAAAAACGCCTCTACCCTTGGCACTGGATTACCATAACAGAAGCTAGCTTTTCAAATGGCAAGGTTATAGCCACTGCTTCTGATGAGGGTAGAATTAAGAAATTTGATTTGAGTTTGTGGTATATGACGACCCCCCCCAAACACGGCGGATTAGTCTATTTCACTTGATTTCACGTATTTCATATATGACACCATTAAAAAGGAGCATACCCTAAAGTTCATGACTTTAAGTTTGCTCCTTCATTACGCATAGTATGTTTATGATGCCAAGAAAATTAGTAAATAAGTTTCCTTGCCAGCTCATAAGCTCGAGGTTTACCAATAGGTAACTGTTCAGTATATTTTCTAAACACCTCATAAATGTAGCTTGCTAGTTCGAATACGTTGTCAATACATGAATAGTAATAGTAGACAGCTCTAACTGCACCACTCATTCTAACATAATCTGAAGAATCAACTTCTATATCAAGAAGCAAGGCTTCCACCTCTTCAATACTCTTATTCGCAAAATTAATGGTAAATCCAGGTCTTATTAAATCAAGGTCTAAGGATAAGGCATTCGCATCTTCTACAGACACCCTTATTTTCTTATCTTCTGATAAAAAGGATAGTTCTATCACTTCTTTACCGGCTTCTTGATTAATCAAATCAACATTACCTATTATTTTACCTTCAAAGCATGAATAAGGATAATACCAAGAAATTTCATCTGTATCAAATGTTCTTATCCATTCATTTTCAGTGTATAAATCTAGTCTAAATATGTGCTCACCATCTCTTAAGCTCATGGTGAGAATTTCTTCCCCCCCTAAGTATAGTGCCAAAGTTTGAATGCCATGTCTACCTTCTAACTTGTAGACAGACTCAACCTTTTTACCCAAGATACTTAGGTAATCAAATTGGTCCATTCGACTCACAACATCAACCTCCAATATTTAATTAGCACATACCATTACTCTCATCAATCAAAGATTGACGCCCTATTTGGTTTCTTTTCTCATTCAGCTACATAATACCATGCTAGCTCCGGAAAAGTATCTATATAGTCTATTGTATACTTACTTGTCAATTTAAACAAGTGATTCTTGTGAGAATGTGCCTCCTGTAGCACATTCTCATAGAATTGTAACTCCTCGTCAATGTCAAAATAAACGGCAATCTGTCCAAGTTTCATTGCCTTCTCAACATTAAGGTCTATAAGAGCAGGCGTTACAGGCTTTTTATGTGTCCAAAGACCAGTGGAACGCTCTAATGTGTAATCTTGCAAAAATAAATAACCATACTTGGCAATAAACTCTATGACATCTAGAATAAATTCAAAGGTCTCTTCTCTAAAGGAGTAGTGGAAGTTAAGCCTTACCCAGCCAGGTTTCATAGCTTCATTGCCATTTTTGATGGCGTCACGGTATTTTGAAGACCTCTCCTCATCAATCCCAAGAAGTCTGTGTCCGTATGGTCCAGCACAAGAACATCCTGCTCTGGCTTGCACACCAAACAAATCATTCATAAGCTTAGTGACAAAACGCGGATGTAAATAGCCATCCTTATATTTGATGTTGAAGGAGAAGATGCCCAGTCTATTTTGGATTTCTGTTGGTCCAATAATAAATATGTTTTCATTTTCTTTCATGCGCTTAATGGCACGGTGGATATAATTCTCTTCTATTTGCTCTATACGGTCATAACCAAGTTGTTCTTTGACATTCATTGCTAGTGCCGTTCTAATAGTCTGTAATATAGGTGGTGTTCCTGCATCTTCACGAATCTCAATGTCTTCAATGAAATCATAGTTGGTTGAACTAACATATTCAACAGTACCGCCACCCGCACATGTAGGAGATAAATCATTGTTGTAGATCTTCTTGTTAAATACCAAGAGACCCGATGTGCCAGGACCGCCTAAGAATTTGTGTGGTGACAAATAGATGCCATCAAAATAGGAGCGCTCATCTTTCATCATATCTATTTTCACATAAGGGCCACATGCTGCATAATCAAAGAAGACAAGACCATCATAATCATGCATGATGCCTGCAATTTCATTCACTGGGCTTAGTATTCCAGAGACATTACTGGCAGCTGAAAATGCACCGATTTTTTTTCCTATGTTTAAAACATTTTCTAGAAACTTGTTTCTCCAAATCAGATAAATCAATATTACCGTCTTTATCTAAGCCAATCTCAACTACTTCAGCGTCGCCTTCACGCCAAATCAAATCATTGGAATGATGTTCATATGGACCAATAAAGACAACAGGACGTTTATGTCTGTTTTCTTGAATCAGGATTTCGACCTGTTGATTAAACTCTATGGAAGCATTCCTAAGTTCATCCAGCAAACTGTCTTGCCTTAGTCTAGTTGCTGGTGCATTATAGATACCTAATATTTGAGTCAATTTGAAAACTGCCCCCCCAGTTGTGCCGCTGCCTGGGCTAATGACAACATAATCGTCATTGGCATTCAGATTCTTACGAATCATATCTTTTGCCTCATGGTACAATTTGGTTGTTTGGCTTCCAGCATAGCCATCTTCCGTATGAGTATTAGCATAGGACATTGCAACACGCATCATATAATCCTCAATGAATTTTAGTGATTTACCCGATGCTGTGTAATCGGCATAAGTCATAATTCTTTCACCATAGGGTGTGTCAAATGCCATTTGTCCGCCAATAATCTGTTGCCTCAAATAATTAATGTTCATTATGTCCTCCGAATAGTCCCTAGCTCTTATGTTATATATCTTACTACATTCTAATGTCATTACACCTAATTTGCAATGACATTAGAATTTTTTTCACAATAAGTCATAATTAAGGCCAAAAGTTATATATAAAAGGGCTTTCTACCACAAATAAAAGGACATCCACCTATGATGAACATCCTTTCAATCTATCACTACACATATTATCTTATTCTAGTTGCCTTTGTTTAATTAAACGGCACTGCGTATCTCTTCATCTTTAGAAGTGATACCACCAAGTTCCATCATTCGACTTGATACCACCTCAATGGGGGGGGCAATCTCACAAGCTGCATCAAGTTCGATTGCTGCTTTTGGCATACCAAACACAACACATGATGCTGCATCTTGGGCAATCGTATATGCCCCCCCAGAGTTTCTCATATTCAAAAGACCATTAGCTCCGTCACGACCCATACCTGTCAACAATACACCAATAGCGTCTTCACCAACTTGGTCTGCCACAGAATCAAACAGCTTCTCTACGGCTGGCCGTTGGTAATGAATCAAAGGTTCAAGATCAAGCTTAATTCGATAGTTTCCTTTGTATTTCTCGATGGTCATATGTTTGTCACCTGGTGCCAAGTATGCCACATTACGTCTAATTATTTCTCCATCGCTCGCTTCTTTTACTTGAATAGCTGACAACTTACTTAAGCGTTCTGCCATCTTTCCTGTAAATGCTTTTGACATATGCTGAACCATCAGAATTGGTGGTACTTCTTTTTTAAGTTTTGTCAATACCATCTCAATTGCACTAACGCCACCAGTCGATGCGCCTAAAGCAATCACTGGCTCACCCACCTTGGCATAAGTCTTTTCCAACTTCTGATAGTACCTACTTTCGATGTCTTTTCTCATTCTATCATGTCTAAGAATAGCGCCAACCATGTCAAGAAGGCTTTCAAGAATCTTTGACTTGTCAAGCATAATCAGATTGTGAATACAGTTTTCATCATATTCAAGTCTCATTAATTCTTCATAGACAAACTCATCTGCAAGGACAATGATTTGCATAGGTCTAAGGGCCAACATTTTGCATGCGAAGCCTTTATTTTCTCCAAGAAGAAAACGCCCATCTATAACGAGTATATTGGGTTCTCTATCTCTACAAAGTTCATAAGCTCTATTTAAGTCTTTGGCTGTTCCAATGACAGAAACATCTGAATACTGTTCAATTTCTTTTTTTAAGGTGGTGTCTGATAAAGGATCTCTGCTCAATTAATACAATTCTTTTTTTCCTTATTCAATACTTGCACTCCTCTGCCCTTTAAATCATCATTACATAGATATCCTATGGGATACTGCCTTATTATAGCAACGCAATGTGTCGCTTGTTTGTCCTTTCTTTGTTGAAGGTGGGACTATAGCCATCAAAATATGCTATAATAAGCATAGTTTTTTTTCCTTAACTAATTACTACTTCAATGAAAAGAGGTACCTTTTATGCCACCATTATCCCTATTAATCAAACCTGCTTCTGGCAGTTGCAACCTAAATTGTTCCTACTGTTTCTATGCCAATGTAACGGACCATCGAGATATCAAGAATTACGGTATGATGACTGAGTCAACTATGAAAAAAATGATTGACCGAGCTTTTGACTATGCCGAGCATCAAGTTACTTTTGCCTTTCAAGGTGGCGAGCCAACACTTATTGGTCTGCCATATTTTGAAAAATTCGTGGCTTACGTCAAAGCCACAAATCCAAATCGCATCAAAGTCAATTATGCCCTTCAAACCAATGGCATCCTTATAGATGAAGCCTATGCTAAGTTTTTTCATGACAATCACTTTCTTCTTGGTGTTTCTCTTGATGGACCAAAAGATGTCCACGATATGAATCGTAAAGATCATAAGTCGGCTGGTAGTTACAAACAAGTCATGACAGCCATCAAAATCCTTGAAGAATACAAAGTAGACTTCAACATCTTAAGTGTTGTCAACAATGGTGTGGCCAAACATCCACAGAAGGTTTACAACTATTTTCGAAAAGAAGGCTTTCAATATTTGCAATTTATTCCTTGCTTAGATGAACTTGGAAAACCCCCCCATGGCAGTAACCCTTATGCTTTGGTCCCCCCCAAAGATTACGCCAATTTCTTGTGTAAGCTATTTGACCTTTGGTACAAAGATTTTATGAACGGCCAACGTATTAGTATTCGTACATTTGATAACATCCTTCAGATTCTACTTGGTTATCCACCTGAGAGCTGTGATATGATGGGGGGGGTTTGTTCTGCAAACCTAGTGGTTGAAGCCGATGGTTCTGTTTATCCATGTGACTTCTACGTCCTTGATGAATGGCGACTTGGTGATGTAGAGCATGCTTCTTTGATGGAACTTGCTAACAATGAAGTTGCCACAGAGTTTATTGATACATCCAAAGTGCGTCATGACGAATGTAACGAATGTGTATATATGGGTGTATGCCGAGGTGGATGTCGAAGGCACAAATCTCTAGACAGCAAAGGACCTTTGGAGCTTAACTATTTTTGTGAAACTTACAAGACCTTCTATGGTTATACCTTAGAGCGTTTCAAAGAAATGGCTCGTATACTATATAAGGAGATGCGATAGAATGCAGGCAATTACAGCAACAAATGTAAGTAAAAGTTATGGTATGAAGAATCTCTTCAAAAACATTGACTTTACAATCAACGAACAAGACAAAATAGGCATCATTGGCATCAATGGTACAGGTAAATCCACCTTACTGCGCCTAATTGCAGGCAAAGAAAGCCCTGATTCTGGTGAGTTAAGTGTTCATAAAACGACTCGGATAGAGTTCCTAACACAAGACCATGAATTCCATGGCAATCTTACAGTCATCGAACAAGTTCTAAGAGGCGATTCTGATGTTTTCAAATGTCTGAGAGCCTATGAGTCTGCTGTTGAAATGTCAACAAAACACCCAGATAACTTAAAACATACAGAGACGGTCCTAAAGTGTTCCGAGGAAATGACACGCTTAGATGCATGGGAACTTGAGAGTCAAATAAAAACCATTTTAACAAAACTAGATGTTACAGAATTCTCCCAACCTGTCAAAGAACTGTCAGGAGGCCAAAAGAAACGACTGGCCCTTGCCTCTGCTTTGATTTCAAGTTGCGACCTTCTAATCCTTGATGAGCCAACCAATCACATGGATAACGAAACCATTGACTGGCTTGAGGATTATTTGTCACGTCGTAAAGGTGCACTGTTAATGATTACCCATGATCGATACTTTCTCGATAGAGTCACCAACAAAATACTAGAAATCGACCATGGCCAAATCTTTACTTATGAGGGCAACTACACTGAGTTTCTCCAAAAGAAATTAGAACGTATTGAAATGGCTCAAATCCTTGAGCAAAAGCGTGACAATCTCTACCGACGTGAACTAGCCTGGATTAAAAGAGGTGCGAAAGCTAGGTCTACAAAACAAAAAGCACGTATAAATCGTTTCGAAGAAATCAAAAATACCTCTTATGTACGCAATGACAATGAAGTATCCATTGATGTTGGGTTCACAAGGCTTGGCAAAAAAAACAATCGAACTGAATAAGATTGGTAAAACCTATGGTGACACCGTGTTGTTTAAAGATTTTACTTACACCGTTAATAGAGATGACCGCATAGGTATTATTGGTCCAAATGGCGCTGGCAAGACCACATTGCTCAATGTCATCATTGGTAGTCTAGAGCTTAGCACAGGTTCTGTTGAGATTGGTGACACAATCAACATTGGTTATTTCTCTCAGGAAGCAAAAGACATGCCTCTTGATATAAAAGGTATTGACTACATAAAAGATACAGCCGAATACATCAAAACAGAAAGCGGTTATCAACTATCTGCTTCTGTAATGCTTGAGCGTTTCTTATTTGACGATGAGCTTCAGTACGCTCCTATTAGCTCTATGTCAGGTGGTGAAAGAAGACGTCTATACCTTCTTAAGACTCTTATGCTTGCCCCCCCTAATGTCCTAATCCTTGATGAACCTACCAATGACCTTGATATTGACACACTAAAAATTCTTGAAGCTTATATAGATGATTTCAGTGGTATTGTTATAGCGGTCTCCCATGATCGATACTTCCTTGACCGTGTCTGTAACAAAATATTCTCCTTTGAGACAAACCATGAGATCGTGCCCATTACAGGCAATTACTCAGATTATCAAAACTATCGTAAGAATCATATGACCCTATCGACGACCGTCCCTTCAAATAATAATTCAGATGGTACATCTGTAAAAGAAAAAAACTAAGAAAGTCAAAACCAAACAGGTCAAGATGACCTACCAAGAGAAGAAAGATTATGAAGTGATTGAAGATGAAATCGAGTCACTGGAAGTTAAGCTTGAAAGTGTTAACGATTCAATGTCACACAATCAGTCTGATTTTGTAAAATTGCAAGAACTAACCGAAGAAAAAGAGGCTCTTGAAGAGGCAATTCTTGAGAAAATGACCTATTATGAATATCTTGAGGACTTAAACGCCAAAATATTAGGAAACTAAAGGCTTTCTTGTTGTTTTATACGTTTAATTCATCTATAATAATATTTATATGATGTTTATGTGTTTACACTTAAACATACCGAGGGAATAAAACAATATTTTAGGAGGATTTACCTATGAAAATGTCTTTTAGTGTTGGGAATGATAATGGAAATAGCGAACATGATTTAATCATCGACGGTATTTTGATTACACAACCAAACGTCTTCTCAAAAGTCTCAAAAATGCCAGACCTATCTAGTTTAGATGATGATGCTTTTGTTGAGAATATTTTATCAAATGTCATCACAACTTGTATGACACCATCTGTTAATGGTGGCGCTGCAAGTTCTTACTTTGTTGGTGAGTATGCCACAAAGTCTGGTAAATTATTACACAACATCGAAGTTGGTGCATTCAACTCCAAAATCAACTCAGATGTACCCGTTGTCAATTCACTTAGTGTTATCTCAGCTTACGCAGTACAGCAAGCATACAAAGAGAACAAAGATATCACTGACATTGAATTGAGCCTTGATATGGTTACGGCACTGCCAGTAACACAACATACCCCCCCTGTCTCAGCCAAGCAATTCTTCAACCGCTTTATGGATGATGACCACGAAGTCAAAGTTCACCTTCCATCAAAGATTATTACAGTCAAAGTACATTTCAACTATGTGAAAGTATTGCCTGAGTCCATATGTGCAACTTTCTATGTACAAGCTTTAACAAAAGAAAATGCTGAGGCCATTAGTTCAAAGGCCGCTAAAGATGAATACTTGAATATCGTTGATCGTTTCTTCAAAGACTTTAACGAGAAATACGACTTAGACATTGATGGAAATTACTTCCAAGGTCTTAAGATTCTGCATAACTCTATTGGTGAAGGAACAACTGAGATTCCACTGACTAATGACATTTCATTTGACCCTAACTTTATTGCAGGTTCAAATAACGGTGTTGGCCATGCAATTAACGAAGTTCTAAGTGAATTCATTCGCTCTAAGAACTTAGTAAAATTCTCAAGACAAGACTATTCAGCTATATTACGTGATGATGAACACAAACATTTCAGCTTCGCTAAAGACTTGGTTAATGAGTCACTTGAAGAGCAAGGTGAAATAATATTCCGTAATACCAAACATGAAGTTGGTCGTGCCAACAATGATATCGATTGTATCATGGTACATGGTGGTGGTAGTATTCTTATGAAAGATTACTTACTGGACAAATACTATGATTTTGGTGACAAAACTGAAATTGAAGTCTTCTATGTGAACGAAGAATTTGCTGTTGTACTTGAAGTTCTAGGTATGTATGCCTTCCTTAAGAGTCCTATATACAAGAACCTCAAACAAGCATATACTAAGAAAGAGAAGACACCTACAGTTTCACCTTCACTTAAGTAATCCTTACTAAGTGGGTATTCTCATGTTGGTGTTAATAGAATGATTATGACTATATAAAGGGTGATGGAATGATTTTTAGTAAGTTTTTCAAATCGAAAAAAAAATCAAGTATGACAGATGAGCGTATCTTAGCTTGGATGAATAATCAGAGCCATCTTGACGATGCACTCACCTACTTAATAGAGAAGGAATTGTACGAATATGGTGACCGTGATCTCAGTTACATAATTCCGAGAAGACGAAACGACGCATACTTCGAGGAATTGCTTCGTAAGGAGTCTTACGACAGTCGCTACCACACCAATATGAATCTATATGATTCAATTGCCAAAGTAGAGCCTGAACACCATATCACTAGAACAGAGACTGTACCTGATAAGACACCACCTGTGACGACGAATCCAACTCCAATTGATGTACATACTAAGAAATCAAGCCCAAGACGATCCAAAGGCAAAAGCATCACCAGTGTCAATAAGCGCAAAGAAATCTATAACAGAACTTCTTCTGCAGTTGTTATCACTGCACCTGAAGAAAATTTTGATCATTCTGGCGCTGATATGACCTGCTTTGAAGATTAATCGAATAAGAGCTATTGCATAAAAAACAAGGAGAGATGGTTGGCCATCTCTCCTTTTGCATACTTTAATAATCAACCACACCCTATACCTTAGGCAAAACGGGTATGTAAAGCTTGCCACAATTAGAATCCAAATTGATGGATTCTATTCTAAGGGGGGGCATGCCAAGTTCGTAATCTGACTCGGGTATTACTTGGTCTCTAATATAAGACTTTAGCTTCTCAATGCTTGTCTTGTCCATAAGTTCGAAAACCAAGTAAGCCATCTTGGGGGGGACTTTCTTTTGTAAAATCTGGCTAAAGCCACCTTCACCTTCAAGGTTCACACCTACAAAATGCATGTAGCCCATACTGTCTTCTTCAAGCCAACTTAGTTTGAAGACTTCTTTGTGCTTGCCGCCGAGTTTCTCAAGCTGTTCTCTTGGCAAGTCGTAGACCGTGCTATACTCTGAATCGGTAAAATACCCTATCCCACCTAATGTCAATTCAGGTAGAATCATAAACTGAGCATTATAATTATGGACTGTCATATCTGTCAAACTTAACTGCTTTATATCTATTTTACCAATACCCTCGAACGTCCCCCCCTCTAAAGTCATCCGTCTAATGGCTGAAGGCGACTTGCCAAAGACACCCTTACAAGCTCTGACAAAGACCTCTGGACTGGAAAAGCCATACTCAAGGGCTGCTTCTATAATTTTGCATTGTCTTTCTTTCATATATGAAATTGTTTCAGACACTTTTCGACCTCGATAATAATCATAGGGTGACATACCTACATACTTATCGAACAGTCGTGAAAAGTGGTATTTTGAAAAACCTGCCACATCTGCCATCTGTTCTACATTCAGCTTTTCTTTAAGATGTGTTTCAATAAACTCGATGGACTGTGCAATCAGGCGGAGGTCGCCGCCCATTATGCCACCTTCTTTAAAGGTACATAGATTTTTGTTAATCCTTCTTCTTTGGCAAAGCCATGTCTAACAATAAAGTATTCTAGAATCTCATAGTCTTTCACCATGTCTAAGTCGCTTAACCTCTTGAGCCAATCCTTTTTATACTCATCCTCGTTTAACTTGACCACTAACCACTGGTCAGGACTAAAGGTCATCATAACCGTTGGGTAGGATAAGTCACTTTGTCTAGCTAGTCTTGCTCCAACCATTAGATGTGGTACATTCTGTCCTTTATCTTCGTTTGTAACTCTGACTTCATAGAAGTATTTATTGGTCTTTAAATCCCTATGACCCTCAAGCTGTGTATCATAGATATCCTTGAATGTTTTATAAACAGGATAATCATTGTACCACTTGTTGTACTGTGCATCTTCTTCATCACTGGCTTCCCAAACATCTGACCATTTGCGCTCAGTGTCTTCGCCCCCCCATTTATCCATCTTTTGACTAAAACGATCGCTCCACTTGTTCATTTTCTCCGAAAACTCATTGCCCCCCCAAGCATCTGCTCTACGGCCAAATTCATCAGCACGTTCTTCAAAATTATCGGTAAAATTCTTGATGTCCTTTTCCCATTTACCTGCATTTTTCTCTATATGGCTGCCAAAGTTTTGCATCATCTCGCCAAAGCGACCCATTGCCTCTTCAAAGGATGGCATTGTCCATTCCTTATCATTTGATGTGCTATTTGACTTGCTATTTGAACTGCTATTTGAATTACCACTGGAATGTTCAACTTCTATGTCAATAATTTCAACATCGTCAACCTTCTCAACAATCACCTTGGCCTCTTGTTCAAACTTTTTAGCTTCTTGCTCAAATGCCTTGGCCTCTTTTTTAAGGTCCTGAGCTTTCTTTCTCGCTTCATCACTTGTATTTTGATGATAAGATCTAAACCCTCTGTTTGGATTTTCTGTTTTTACTGCGCCTGCTAATATAAATGCTTCCTTTTCAATCATTTTAACTTTCATTCTCTTCACCTCTAAATCATATGCTAAGTTAGTCGCTTTGTCTTATGATTCAATTATGCCACCTAAGAAGTTAGTTTTCATGATGGTTTGTGCCATTGTCTCTTCATTTCATGACTATTTGTGCTTTTATAATCCAAGACACCAATGATTGTCATAATAATACAGACGAGGGATATACCCTCGTCTGATTTTTCTTCGTAATGTCGTTCATCATGCTATTTCTTGCGGTCTTCCATATAGCGCCACAAGTGTTTATTAACATGTATCTTCCTATTGTTACTGCGATTTCTTATAATCCATCTATAATTAAAGCCGCTTCTGAACTGAACTATATCCATTCCTCTTGAGTGTATTGCATTCTCTGGGCAAGAATACACACATTTCATACACCAAACACAACGCCAACCTGCCTTAAACTTTCCTGTTTTAAAGTTAATATTACCGACTGGACATCTTTTTTTCACACAGTCGACAGTCAATGCAGTTCTTGTTTGCCCATAATGATCTTCCAAATAGTCTGGCACCAACCTGGTCTTCAAAGAAATAAATAATGCCAACCAATACTTCTCTGAGAAAATTCCGGTGATACCTTCGTCTTATACCTTTATCAATCTGATAGGCGATGTGTGGTACCTTTTTGTTTCTTGTTGCAATATACAGTCTCTTGGTCACTTCTTCATCAAGATCTATTAACCAATTGGACGAAGCGATGACGATTCGGTCATAGAAAACATCGTACCATTTCTTCCTTAATTGATGAATAATGCTTACTGAAGCACTCTGATTGATCCAGCCATTACTACAGCCTGTCCTCAGAATGAAAACTTTTGATTGGTTTCTAGGTAATGTATCAATAAATTCTTTAACAATCCTTGGCGTTCCAAAACCGTAGATTGGTAACACAAAGCCCAACATATCAAAAGTCTTAGGATCCACATCGACTGTCTTGTTCAAAGCTTTCTCAAGCTTGAACATCTTCACATTGTACCCGCGCTTAGCTAGCTCCTCTTTCACCAGTTTGGCGATATAGTAAGAGCTCTGGGTACCTGTGAAGTAGAACATTCCAATGTTTTTCATATGTCTACCTCTAATCCTAAGTTATCCTAATTCTTTCTCAATTATACCTTAACTTTGTTATGATAGAAAGCATTTGTGTTATAATAATAAGAAGAATTTTAGACTAGAGAGCGTTTTACTTGGAGGTATCAATATGAAACTCATTCGAGTACTTGTTACAATCGTACTTGCACTGATTCTTTTTCCAACAATATTCCTAACCATTCAAGGGTCTGTCATATACTATACGGCCTATAACCCAGCTTTTGTAGAGGACTTAATCGATGACTACAACCTAGCTGGTAAGGTCACCAAAGAGACCGTCAATCTATTGACAGATATGGTTGAGTCTCAGTCAAGTGACTTGGAATCTATGGAAACACCAATTCCTATAAATATGGAAGCCTTAACAAAGGCTCTTGATGAGCACTTAGATACAAAAGACATAGCAAGGTCCCTTGATGACCTAATTATTGGCTTTCATGCCTACTATTTTACAGATAAGGACTCTTTGCCGGTTATTCCTATTGGTTTCCTTGACGACCTTCTAAGCCAAACCGTGTTGACCATCACCAATGACCTAGTAAAAGACAGTTCTCTATCAGACCTAAGCCAAGTAAGCAGCGCTCTTGAAGCTGGTCATGAAGCCGGTCTAATCACTGAAGACTCTATTGACACAGCCCTTGATTATTTAAGAAATAGTGATATTGAGGTGGATGGTCTTGATAAAAACCTTATTATATCTTTTGTTGAAGCCTATGAAGAGAATCACCTGCAAAGCGGTGCTAGCGACGAAGAACTTGCTGAAACACTCAGTGCTGTTGTTTTAAAAGAATATTTAAAGCTGGATCGTTTTCCAAAGCAACTGGACCTAGATCAAATAGTCACTTCTGTTTATGGAGACGAGGAAAACCCTATTACCGCCTTGAAACTTCTGACCTATCAAATACCAAACAAACTTATCTGGATCCTCCTTGCCCTCCTTGTATCACTGCCCCCCCTTATGTATTTGATGATTCAACGCTTTAACCTTATTGGCACCTTGCAGTTCCTTTCCCTTACAGGGGGGGTATTGGCCTCAATGTTTAGTTTGATTGGAGCCGTTCTTATCTATTGGTTTGCACCAAGCAGTGCCTTCCCTAAGTACCTGGATATTGAAACCGACCCCCCCCTAATTGATGAAATCTTAAACTTTGTCAATTACCTGATCAGCCGAAATATGGCTGAAGCCATCAAAATCAACCTAATATTCCTAATAGGATTTGTTGTAATTCTCATTATTGCTGAGGTCATCAAGAAATTGTACCCACCAAAGGATACTATTGAAAGTCATACTGCCATATCTATACAAATTAGTATGACTCTTATTATCGGCATCGTTGTTTTTATGTTTGTTCGCTATCAAGCTGGAATGATTGGAGACGACCTAAATGATTATAGTGATGTCATAGAGGACTACAGTGACAAAACTATTGTATTTGATCAAGAACAGCTATTTGAACTCCCTTAAACCATTATTGGCTGTGATATTGTTGTGACAAAACTTTGGTATCATCGTCTTAGGAGGATTAATTATGGCCTATACTGTGCTCATCGCTGATGATGAACCAAGAATGCGGATCTTGGTATCCGATTTCTTGCAAAATGAAAACTACAATGTGATTGAAGCCAAAAATGGCTTGGAAGCCGTTGACCTATTCTTTAGCGACCAATCGATTCACCTTGTTATTCTAGATGTAATGATGCCAGAAATGGACGGCTGGGACGCATGCAGAGAAATCAGAAATGTTAGTCAGGTCCCCCCCATCATCATGCTTACGGCTAAAAACACTGAAGCCGACGAACTTACTGGGTTTGATAAGGCTCTGATGAATACATTACCAAACCATTTAGCCCTTCGATTCTTGTAGCACGCGTCAATGCACTGATCAAGAGAACTTATGGCTCAAGCAAAGAGAAAGCTTATGGTATCCTTTCTATTGACTATACCAATAACCAATGTCGGTGTAATGATGTGTCTTTAGAACTTAGTACAACAGAATTCAAATTATTGTCCTATTTGATTCAAAATAAAAATGCCATTCTGACACGAGACCAAATACTTGATAATGTTTGGGGGGGTTATGACTATGAGGGTACAGATAGAACTGTTGACTCTCACATGAACCGACTAAGAAGCAAGTTGCAAGAAGCAGGTAACTATATAAGGACCGTTAGAGGTTCTGGTTATAAATTCGAGGTGACCAAGTAATGAAGAAGATTATAGGACTTAAGTCCATTCGCTCAAGGCTATTTATTCAAATCAGTGTCCTTATTCTAATACTAGTGGCCGTCATCATCCTCTTCAATTCCATCTTCCTTGAAAACTACTATCTGAGCACTCAGGAAACTTCTCTTATTTCTAGTTATGAAACGATTAATGCTATAGAGGATGAATCCTATGGTGATGCACTGGATGTCTTTATCGGCATTGAATCTAATTCCAATGTAGACATAGCACTCTTTGATAGTTATGGTGAGTCTGTCTATACCTCCAACAATTATCTAAACAATGAAATCTTCAAAGGCCAAATCCAAAAGAGACTACCCTACTTTGAAAAGCCAGGCAACCTACCACTGAGACCAAGACAAGAAGAGGGGGGGCAGCTTCAGAACAAGGCTGGTGGTCAGGGAATGGGTCAAGGATTCGGCCGCATTAGGGAATCCGAGATTGCCCAGGGCCCTATACCTCTTACAAATGTAGAACTTAAGACCAACACAGATTCTTACTCAACCCTTACAGGTATTGACCCATTAACCAATGGCAAAAGTTTGGCTTTACTATCCTATTTGGATAATGGCCATTATCTGATTCTAAGAATGCCTATGGCTTCTATACGTTCCAGTATTATGGTTATGAACCAGTTCTTTATTCTTATTGGTGTGATTCTCCTTGTCATAGCGGGCATCTATACCTTTATCTTATCTGGTTCATTCACCAAACCAATTAGAGCTATGAATCAGGCCACCAAACGATTAACCTCTTTGGACTTCTCAGAGACCTGTGACGTTGTTACACAGGATGAATTAGGTGAATTGGCAGGCAATATTAATGTGATGTCAGAATCCCTAAATCAGAACATCACTTCATTAAAAGAACTGGTCAATAGTGTTTCTCACGAACTCAAGACCCCCCCCTTTCATTAATGAAAGGTTATGCTGAAGGTCTTAAGCTTGGTATAACTGATAACCCTGAAAAAGTGGATTTCTATTGTGACGTTATTTTAGATGAAACAGATAAAATGAACCACTTGATTGGAGCCCTTTTGGACATTAATCAAGTGGAGCATAGTCAGTCACATAAGGAAGCTGTAGAGATAGACCTTGATGACTATCTTCAAAAGACCGTAAATAAGTTTGAAGCAAGCTTCAAATCAGAAAACATAAGTCTAGAGCTTAAACCATACCCTAATGGCTTGTCTATTATCAAAGACCCTGTAAGACTTGACCAAGTCATGTCCAACTATCTGACCAATGCCCTACACTATTGTGATCTTAACAAAACTGTATCTGTTGGTGTGACCAAAAAGGATGATGTGTGCAGAATTGAGGTCTTTAACACTGCACCTCCAATCCCAGATGCCAAACTTGACTATCTATGGGATTCCTTTTACAAAGTTGACCAATCAAGAACCAGAGAAGTTGGTGGCCACGGCCTTGGTCTCTCTATAGTCAAGGCCATTCAAGAAGCCGATGGCGATGGCTATGGTTGTTATAACCATGATAATGGCGTCATTTTTTGGTTTGAAGTCCCTACCAAAAAAATAAGACTACTTGAACTTAATTGTTCATGTAGTCTTTGGCTAAGCTCATATACTCTTTGGCTGAATGCTCAATACTTTCTATTTCCTCTGGGGGGGTTAAATCCCTAATGACCTTGGCAGGTGAACCCATTATGAGGACACCGTCAGGGAATTTCTTATTCATGGTTACCAAGCTGTTGGCGCCAACAATAGAGTTCTTGCCAATCTGGGCACCATCTAGTATTGTACTCCCCCCCATTCCAATAATGGAATAATCACCTAATATGCATCCATGGATAATACAATTGTGACCAACTGTCACCATCTCACCAATCAACGTGGGGGGGATATCTCTACCAACATGGACTGTTGTATTGTCCTGAATGTTAGTTCCCTGCCCTATGGTAATATAACTATCGTCACCTCTAAGTACGGCGCCAAACCATACGCTTGCATTCTTCTCTATGGTTACTTTACCAGCTATGACGCTATGCATCGCCTGGTAAACTGTTTCATCAACTAGGGGGGGTTTGTGATTCTTATAAGGTATCATTATGTCTTCCTTTCTCTAATCCAATAATCCAAGGTGATAACACGCTTTCTCTATGCCATCTTCTCCAACATGATCTGTTGTATAAGCTGCTACTTCTTTTGCTTCATCCACAGCATTACCCATTGCGATGCTATTTTCTATACCTGATAACATCTCAATATCGTTGTAATTATCTCCAAATACATAAATATGGTCTTGGTCAATACCAAAGTGCTGTGCCATAGCTAAGATTCCGGATAATTTGCTTGTGCCTTTGTTGGCCACTTCAAATCCCTTAGAACCCCCCCACTTTTTGAAGCTCAGGTGTTCAAACTCATCACTTGCCTTAAAATACCTGTTAAAAAACATCATGCCATAATAGGAGGCATCTTGTGCTTTTAGCTTCATAATGTTGCTAAAAAACATATCTTTGTTAGCCCCCCCTTCAATGACTTTGATATGATTCTTTAGGGTCCTTTTCACTTTACCAAATAAATCTTTCACATATACAACCTCTTCATCCATTGCAATTGCAGGAAAAATATGTCGTCTAAGCTTCTTGATTAATTTGTGAGTATCACCTGGATGTAGTCGCTCTTTATAGATAATCTCCTCATCTACAACCAACATATGGCCATTGAAACAGACGGCGTGATGAATGTTTAACATGATCATAATGTGTTTGATATGAATATAGCCTCTACCACTTGCGATGGCGATAATATGGTTTTTGTCTTGGAGATCCTTAATTACTTTGATTGTACTTTCTGGGATGTAACTAATGTCGCCTCTATGATGTATCAGGGTATCGTCTACATCAAAAAAAACAATATATTTTGCATTTTTCCACCTGTTATTCTCATTGATAGCGTTATTATAGCCTAAGGTCCTATCTTATGCAAGGTTTTGCTCTTCCATAGACCACCGATATTTGATATACTAGTGTTAATTATATTGTAAAGAGAGGGAAACTATGAGCAAGATAGCAATCATCACCTGCAGCACTAGTGGACTAGACTATATTGATGGTTATGACGAGGTCCGAGCTGCCAGAACAACCATTATCATGGATGGTAAAGAGTACATTGATGGTATTGACATGAAACCTCAAGCATTCTATGACATAATCGATGATCTTGAAGAAATACCTCAAACTGCCCAACCATCTCCTGGACAACTTCTTGATATTTACAATGAACTCAAAGAAGAGGGCTACACTGATGCAATCTACATTTCAATATCCGAACATCTAAGTGGCACTTATCAAGGCGTTTGTCTCTCTAGGTCTTATTTAGATGACTTTAATGTACACCCATTCAATAGTGCAAGTGCATCTTATATAACAGGTTATATGGCTATGGAAGCTATAGAATGACAACCGAAGGGGGGGCTAGTGTTGAAGAAATTCTTGACTACCTTGAGATGCTTAGAGACAATGACCACATCTTCTTCATGGTTGATGACTTAAAGTATCTGGTGAAAAATGGTCGCTTGTCAAACGCATCTGCCTTTATGGCTTCAATGCTAAAAATCAAGCCACTACTTGAATTAAACGACGAAGGTAAGATTGTTGCTTCTGAGAAAATTAGAACTTCAAAGAAAGCCATTAACCGCGTAGTCCAACGTTTCCTTGAAGAAACAGATAATGGCAAAGACTCCAAATTCACATTCTTGTTTAACACAAGCGCCCCCCCCGACCACGTTGCTACAGTTAAGGCAAAGCTCGAAGAAGTTGGCTTTGATACAAGCAAATTGATTACAGCACCGATATCACCTGCCGTTGGGTGTCATATAGGTAAAGGCATCATTGGTATTGGTTATATTAAGAATCCAAAGTAGCAATCCATAAGCTTCATTAGGTCTATTTTAAAAGGCATCAGTTCATTGAACTGATGCCTTAATTACTTTCTATAAACTGTAAACGTAGACAATTACATAGATTTTAGAATCTCAGTGGTGCTTCGTAGCTCTTCTGGTTTAAAGAACTTACCACTTTCTACAGCCTTTTGAATTCTATGTGTATAATCCTTATAGCCAATGGCAATAGACCCAACCAGTTGCTGGTCGTGGACAAGAAAGGTAATATAAGCATCTTCCTTAACTTCCTCATAGATACTATAAGAGCCGTCTATGGGTCTGATTTCTCCAACACTGAACAAATCAATGTCCAGGACCTTCAATGTATTAGACCTTGGAACACCACCAAAGGCAATATTTCCACCTAAGAGATTCAATGCCGCAATTTTCCCCCCCTGATACATGGCGACATGCCATAAACCATATACTAAACCATAATGCTCTGTAATATCACCTGCTGCATATATATGGTCGTCACTGGTCTTCATATAGTTGTCAACTACCACACCTTTGTCAACTTCAAGGTGTGTTTTTCTTGCAATATAGGTGTTAGGCCTAACGCCCGTTGCAAGTATAACATAATCAACATCAAAAATTCTTTCCTCTTGATCTGTAACCCTTAGACCTTTTTTTGTTTCAGTTATTGATCTTGTTCTATAATTGTAAAGCACTTCTATGCCCATCTCACTTAGGGAACTATCTACATAAGAAGCGGCTTTTTTTTGTTCAACTGTCTAGGCATTAACCACTCAGAACTCTCAGCAACAGTGACCCTGCATCCAAGGGATACTAAGGCACCTGCGGCTTCCATTCCAAGGACACCACCACCGATAACCATTACATGGTGACTTGGATTGAGCAAGTCTTTTAAATAACTGATATCATCATGTGTACGTAAGCTAGTGACACCTTTTAAGGTCGCTCCTTCAAAAGGTGGTACAAATGGATGAGCCCCCCCAAGGGCCATTATGAGTCGGTCATAATGAATACTTGTACCATCAAATAACAAAACTTCATTTGCCTCACGGTTAAGGTCAATAACAACCCTGTTTTTTAGGACCTTGATTCGCTGCTCGTCATACCAATACTGGTCTTTTATAACCAGCTTTTCTTCTTCTGATTCTGCCCCCCCAGCACTTAGGACTTTTGTAAGGTTGAGCCTATAATAAGGTAGGAGACTTTCATTAGTAATTAAGGTGATGGCAATTGTATCCGAGTTCTCCCTTAGGGTAGTGGCTGCACTAAATGCAGCGATACCGCCACCAATAATCACAACACGCTCAAAGTCTGGTGTAGAATTAATGGCAGACTCATTAGAGTCCATTTCCTTTGGACCGTCAAAGCCAGTTTCAAAATTCTCTTTGCTTGCACCACATATGGGGGGGCATGTCTCAGGTGGTGTTTCCCCCCCTACAACAATATAGCCACATACGCTACATCGATATGTTGACTTATTCATAGTTACCTCCTACGAAACTTTGAATTATATTTGCTTCTATTGGGTTCTTATTTGGGCTCTACCCTATAATAAGACCCTAGTATCTTAATACTGTATTTATCAAGGACATGGGATATGGATGCCCTTACTTGTTCATCTTTTTGATAACAGCCGTCGATGTCTATGAAGAAATTGTAATTACCCAGTCCTGTTTTTGTAGGTCTAGAGATAATGGACTTTAAGTTGATGCCATCTCTTGAGAATGTGTTGAGGATATCACACAGCAAACCTGGTCGGTCTGAGTCATCCGATACAACAAAGAAGGTCTTCCACTGATGGTTGACTTCTATTTCATCATTTAAATGTTTTGACACAATGATAAACCTTGTCTCATTGTCCATAGAATCTGCAACATCTTTTTTTAACATAGGCAAATGTATGGTCCTGATCTAATAAGTGAATTGGAATAATTGCACCTACACTCTCATCACCGCCTAGGACATATTCATAGGATTGGCTATTGCTTGCCGTTGTTACGAACTCTCTGTTCCTAAACTGTTCCAAGTAATCAATACATTGGTTCTCTGATTTAAACTGTGTATAGATGGTTTTAACATCATCCAAATTCTTTGTGTTGGCCACAAAAGCGAATCGAATGGGCAGTACAATCTCATGAATGACCTTAAGGTCAGAATGTGTCAATAAATCCAGTATAATCTGAACAAAACCATCCAGTGTATTCTCTATAGGTATAACACCATAATCACAGCCACTACCTACAGCACTAAATGTTCTTCTCATAGATGAAAAATACTGTAAATCTGCTTCTATATTTTGTGTCTTAATGTATTTTTTTGGTTGCCAACTCAGTGAAGGTACCTGTTGGTCCAAGAACTGCAATCTTCTTCATATGCCCAAATCCATCCTCTATATATTTGACTCTATTGGTAGTTTATCACATTACCATGCCAACAACAATAGACACGGTTATTGCGCTAAATACCGTCGATGTAAACACTGTTTCTGACGCATATGTAGCATCGCCATCAAACTCAACTGCCATAAGAACACTGTTTACTGCGGTTGGTGCTCCAGCGCCTATAATCAGCACTTGAGCGGCTATGCCTCAATAGACAAGAGTTCAACAAGCCCCCCCCATGCGATTAGGGGGGGTGATACTGCCAGGCGTAGAAAGTTGGACATATAGATAGTCAAATCTTTAAAATTAACTTTGGTTGAGGCGAGTTGGACACCTAATGTTAGTAAAGCAACTGCAACCATTCCTCTTCCCATAATATTGGTGGTTTCCAAGACAAAATTTGGAAGCCCAATGTTAAAGCCTCTTAAGAAAAAAGCAATAGCCATTGTATACAACATAGGTAGCTTCAATATATTTTTCATAGCGTCTTTTGGCGTATATGAACCCGAACTGGCATTGTACAAACCAAAAGTATTGAGCAGCATATTGGTTGCCAGCATGACAATAATATGAAGGGATAAAGCATATTCTCCATGAACACCAGCAAAGGCAAGGGTAATGAGAGGTATGCCAAAGTTCCCTTGATTTCTAAGGATGACTGAATTGACAAAGGCTTTCTCTTTAGAACGTTTCATGCCAATCATTCTTGAGATGATGGTCGCTACAAGCATGAGCACAAAGAATAGCAATGTGGTAAAGCCCATCATAACAAACATGTCGTCACCACTAAGCTACTGGTATAGATGCTATAAAACAAAAGACCTGGAATCAAGATATACATTTGAACTTTTGTCAGGGTCTGCACTGACAATTCAAATTTCTTGCGTATCAAGAATCCAAGGCCAATCTGAATAAATATGGGTGACAATATATTAATGAATATAAAAATTAAGTTCGACATTGTTGCATAAATCTCCTCTTGCTATATGGTTTAAGTCAATTTAGGTCGCCAATTAAACGTTGTCTAAAATCCTCAAAATTTGGTAAGTTTCTTTTCTTCGCTATATTCAGGACTTCATTGTAATCATAATCAACCTCAATGTGTTCAACATGGAATCCCGCTGTTGAATCTACTATGACATACGACGCTTTGCCATTACCTGACAGGCTTATGGATCCAGGATTGATTAATCGATGTGCATGATAATTAAAATCATGATAGACATGACTATGTCCTGAAAAAACCACCGATGCAGTGACACGTTCTAATTGGGCATCAAGAATATCATTTGGATTATCTTTTACTATGGCATCATCAATCCCTCTTCTTGACCCATGAACACACAGAATCAAATAATGTCCCATATGAACCAAAGACTCTTTTTCAAGTCCAATGAGCTTATCCATTGCTTCGACAGTCATATTATGGGCCATATAATCATAATATGCAAGAAGTTTGACTTCTTTTTCACCACTTGGAATAATGTCAATCATAGCATCATCAAGCCAAGCATCTGTATTACCTTTAATAAGGCATAACTTGTTAAGGCCCATTAAGCGATCATAGACTTCTTGTGGTTGTGGACCAACTGCTACCAAGTCTCCAAGAAAGATCACATTGTTAACACCTCTAGTCTTCATGTCTATTTCAACTGCTTCAAATGCTACATCATTACCGTGAATATCAGCTATCAATGCTGTTTTCACATAATCACCTCTCTATTAGCTTGTCCATTGACCGTGTATGATTCCTACCAAGTACCAAGTTGGTCCAACTTGCTCATAAACTAAGGTCAAACTAGACCAATCCATCCCTGAATAACTTGGGTTAAAACCAGTAAAATGATATTCTACAAAATCTGCACTCGGGTACTCACTGTTAATATTATTAATCATATTGCCTGTACCAATAATTGTGTTATGTCCTACTAGATGAGGGCTTGCATAATCTTCATCATAGATAAACTCGTTGTAATATGCCATAGGGGGGGTGGCATTAATTGGGTCACCACTGCCATCATACTGTCCCCCCCATAGGTAACTTGTAGCACTGGTTGAGATTGTGGCTACTTCAGCTGCTGTTAAAACAATGTCATTTGATAAATCTATATATGGATAGGGCGTTAATCTAACACCCTTACTTGGATGAATGTGACCTGATAAAGTTACAAAATCCTCATCACGAATTAATTCAATAATGGTCTGCGATATGACAACAAGGCTAGGTGTCTCATTGGTCATAGACAATAGTTCCGCTTGTTCATCTACCAAAGTCTGAAGTTGATCAAGTTCACTTTCTTTGGACTTAATATCTTTCTCAAGGTCTATCAGGGTATTGCTGTAGCCTTCTACCGTTTCATTTAGGTCACCAATAAGCTTACTCATATTCTCATTACTTTGATTCAATGTTTCGATTTCATCATTAAGACCTTTGATCTGATTGACATAGTCTTGTTCTAATTTCTCAACTTTTGAATTACTTGTACATCCAGTCAAAACCAGGGTCAGTAAAATAGTTAGCACCATCATCACACTTAAACGTTTTATCATTATCCTATCCTCCGGGTCCTTTAGTTTGTGTCTATTAACTTATACAAAAAAAACAGCTGCCAACGCAACTGTCTTTTGTCACCTAATTCAATTTGTCCTGGGGGGGGACAGGATCAAATCATAGAGAAAAAACAGTACGCCAAAAAGCAGTACTCGTCTCCCTCTATTAGTCTAATACTAGCACCAAATCTGATTTTTTTTCAATATTTATGGTACCAAAGCGCTATAAGGACTTATAAAGCATATACTATGGTCTTTGGCCCTCAACTGCTTCACCTTGCACCTTAAAAGCAACGTAAAGATTAACTAGTGATAAGACAGCCGCCAGATAGAAAATGTACTGGGGGGGTCCCCCCCAGTACTTCCATACAAAGCCACCTGCAAATGCACAAGTAATGGACATAATATGGTCAAGGCTAATGCCTAGAGAAAGAGTCGGTGTTAAATCACTTGCTTTGACCAATATTTTTTTAAGATAAACACTTCTTACAATACCAAGTTGTGTTGACATCTTATCAACAATAAAGAGGACAAACATCAATAGGACTGGCCATCCAGTTTTGGCCAGTTGACCACTTACAAACATTCCAGACATAAGACCATATAGAATGTAAACGCCTACAAAGGACAATGCATCAGCAAAGAGTATTTTCTTGACCCCCCCAAATCGGTCAAGCCAATGACCAACAGCTGGTAGAAAGAATATACCAACAAAGGCACCAATGGCACTAAGAATACCAAAAGTCTCGGCACCTTTTGAAAGCAATTCAATGAGTACCCATGGTCCATACACCATCATTATTTGCTTTTGCACCCCCCCAAACATGATGACCAGAATATAATAATACTTGTACTCTCTTCTAAGAAATAATTTGACCTTATGCTCGCTGGTTACAGGGTGGTTCAAAGTTTTCTCAAGAGCAATAAACAAGATAAAGACGACAAACAAGATAATCCCTGAAATAATGAAGACCCACTTGAGAGGCGTCTTAAAGCTAAACCACTCATATTTAAAACCAAGGAAGACCATAATATAGCCTAACATCATAAAGCCAGTACTAATGCCCTTGAACTGCCCCCCCATTCTCTTACCGACATTTTTCTCACTAACCAAAGACAAACCAATACTATCTTGTAGAGGGAAAAAGAGATGCATTCCAAATGAGTTGATGAAAATAAAAATCAGCATGACATTGAAAACAGGCGTAAAGAGACCAAGTGCCAATATGCCAATTAGACTCATTAACTGGGCTACCATTGCCATTCGTATATCTGACATAAATGAGAGCAAAGAAACGGAGAGAATCAACAAAACCCCCCCAGGAAGTTCTCTAGGGAATTCAATGAATCCTCTCTGTATGGTTGTTACATTATATGCGTCTTTAAAATAATTGGATAAGACGTCGTTACTAAGACCAAGTGCCAATGCTGTTAAGGCAATGATGCAAAAATATATGACAAGTGGTTTGTTCTTCTTCATTAAATCCATTGTGTATCTTCCTCTCCTGCAAATAGTTCTAACTATCATAACACAGGTTGTCAGACAACACCATGGGGGGGTAAAACACACTTCTTTATCATCTATTTACTTCATCGGCCAGAAAACTTCTGTCACATACTTATTTGGATTGCCTCTAAATAGCATACCTGGACCTTTTCTATAGATTTCACGACTTGGGGGGGTCACCAACTCAACACCTTGATCTTTGGCATGGTCCATAATGGCTTTGTATGCCCCCCCACCAATATGATCATATGGACCAATATGAATTACTGATAAACCTTCTTGCCCCCCCTTTAGATTGCTAAATGTTATGTCACCTGATGTCCTGATTTCTCTTTTGACTGGCAGACAGACTTCAATATCAGCTAATTCGTTCATATCCTCATCATAATACATGTTGAAAGGCACATCTTTCATTTGTCCTTTTGCATTCTTATAGAGTTGACCAATATACTCACCGCATTCCTCATAACGACCCCCCCTATATCTAACACTAATAATTTCCATATCATCATAGGTCTTCTTAGTTACTACATAATCATTCATATTCTTCACTTCCTTCTGCTTTTCCTTTTCATTGACCAGTTTCGTTTTGATCTTGCGAAGTTCAGTGATTTGAAGATTAACCATGTCAATCTTTTCTTCCATAAAGTAAGGCAAATCTTCAAGGTCATTAATATTTGTCAGAATGTCCTTAATTTCTTTTACAGAAAAGGTACAGTCCCTAAGCATTTTTACTGAATTGGCCATGTCAATCTGTTCCGATTCATATAAACGATAGCCCGTCATATCGTCTATGGTCTGCGGAATAAGAATACCTTCATCGTGGTAATACCTAAGTGCTTTGACTGTAATACCTGTCACTCTTGAAAATTCACCTATTTTGTACATCTTTCATACCTCATTTCGCTCTATCAATATAGTCATTCTAGACCCTCCTCTAAAGGGAGAGTCAAACAGAAATCGTCATTTACATAACAAAAATCCCTCCCTAGTGAACTTAAGTTCGAAGGGAGGGTGCATAGATCATCTATCCAAACAATAACAAGTCTGATTTTTTGGTAATGGTATGGGTCTTAAGCCATTCTTTCTTGAGGATTGCATATTTGATTTCATCATACCATAGTCCATTCTTGTATCTAGCATCTCGGTGGACACCTTCACATTCCATGGATAACTTTCTCATGATTCTCTCAGATGCAATATTCTCAGCCTGACAACTAGCACATATACGATGAATCTTAGTATCATTAAACATATCATCTATTAATGCACATGCCATTTCCCCCCCACCATAACCTTGGCCCCCCCAGAATTCCTTTAACAAGAAATAACCAATCTCTGCAACACCACCATTGTCATTAAGTGAATACAGTTCATAGTCTACAATTCCAATAGGAATCTGATTCTCACTAAGCATAGCAACATACATATTGCCCTTGCGACTGTCAGTTTGGTTATCAAGTAGCTCTCTAAACTTTGTAATAGCCTCTTCGTGGTTCTCTAGTACAGGTGCATATGCGTAGTGCATAACCTCCTCATCAGAGTATAGGTCATAAAACAGATTATAATCATCATCGGTCAATAACTTATAGGTCAAGCGCGTACTTTTTAACATAAGTACCCCCCCTTTCCACCCACTCTCAAATAAAATTATGACATAAGACAAGCTTAATTTCAATGACACTTATGTTACAAATATAAACTCACATGACTAGTGGAACTTTCCTATGGTCTATCCGTCTAATTATTATAGGGGGGGTATTATGAAAACACTATATATGTCGTATCTAGGAGGCTTAGTTATGAAGAAACTCATTGTATGTCTTATGGTATTGACACTCGTAATGACTGGATGTATTCGTGAGACAATTGATGTTTCAGGAATCTACCTTACACCAAAGGAAATAACACTTTATCTTTCATAAACTTCAAGTGGCCATTTCAGAATCAATTCTGAGACAGCCACTTCTTTTTTTTGTCACAATCATTTACAATAGAATTATCCCATTTGATAGGAGAAGACCAAATGACTTCACTAAACAAGTACACCAAACTTATAATAAATAACGGCATCAATATTCAACCTGACCAAACACTGGTCATACGTTCACAAATCTCTACTGCTGACTTTGCAAAAAAAAGTGTATGGTTGAAGCATATGAAGCTGGTGCTGGTGATGTTTTCATCCACTGGGTTGATGATGAGTGTCAGCGGATTCGATACACTTACACCAAGCTTGATAGGTTCAAGGAGACAGAAAAATGGTACGAAGCTTATTACAATGACCTGTCCGAAAAAGACGCTGCCTTCTTAATCATTGCATCAAATGACCCAGAGAATCTCAAAGATGTTGATCCTGAAAAAATAAGCACTTATAACAATGCCTACACCAAAACTTTAGCAGCTTATTACGAGCGAATGCTAAATAACAAAGTGGCCTGGTGTATAGCAGCCATGCCGACCCCCCCTTCTTGGGCAAAGAAAGTTTTTCCTAAGGATGACGTAGATGTAGCCATGAGCAAATTAATGGATAAGATTCTTGAAGCTTCTAGGGCCAATGAAGATGATCCAGTTAAGGCTTGGCATGACCACCAAGAGAAGATTGACGGCTGGTTGGACTTTCTAAACAGTGGCAAGTTCAAATCACTTCGTTATAAAAATAGCCTTGGTACTGATTTCACAGTTGAATTAGCAGAAAATCATATTTGGTATGGTGGTGCTGATACCCACTATCATAAAGCTATAAGTTCATTGCCAATATACCAACTGAAGAAGTCTATACTGCACCAGGTCGATCTGGCATCAATGGTAAAGTTGTTGCCAGCAAACCCCCCCTTGTTGTTAGCGGACAGTTAATTGAAGATTTTTGGTTTATCTTTGAAGATGGCCGAGTTATAGACTACGGTGCAAGAAGCAACAAAGAGATTCTGGACAATGTCTTTGCTAAAGATGATTCTATGAGGTACCTCGGCGAGGTAGCACTTGTTCCCTACGACTCACCAATCTCTAATCAGAACCTTCTCTACTACAAAACACTTTTTGACGAAAATGCCTCTTGTCATCTTGCACTTGGGTCTGCTTACCCAATATGCATTGAAGGTGGTGAGGAAATGACAGATGAAGAACGAAAAACGGCTGGAATTAATGTGGCAGACGGCCATTCGGATTTTATGATAGGAAGCAGCGATTTGTCTGTTGTCGGCATTACAACTAGCGGTGAAGAAATCCCAATATTTATTGATGGTAATTTCGCTTACTAACAAAAACTATTTGTCTGCTTCCTACAATTATGGGAGTAGGCAAATAGTTTTATTGCTATAGTGGACTAAAGTGTATAGAATATAAGTAATACAATAGAAATGAGGTAGCTTATGTTAAGGAGAATATTTGCACTGACATTGGTTGTGTTACTTATAACCGCTATGCTAAGTAGTTGTAAGAAATCACCTGATGATACAGATAATAAAGACAGTGCTAAAACACAAGAAGAAGAGAGTAATTCAGACAAGGGAGACCCATCAGACTCATCTCTTACATCCACATTTGAAGATATTGAGTCCAACTATACTGATGGCAACATTGATGATGAGACATACCACACCAGCAAAGTCATTAATGCTTTGGCCCCCCCAACAGGTGGTGAAAATCTATCTGATATAGTCACAAGAGATAGTGAATACTATGATATCTCAAGGGATGCTCAATGGATGGTAGACCATTATGAGGATTTGGATGAAAGTTCACAGCAAATGGTTCGTGACTTTTTCTTATTTGACACCACATCTGATTCAAGTATGATTGATCTATTGACCTCATCACTGGTTCAAAATGTCATGGCTGAAGATGGTCTTGCCTTAGATGACCCCCCCCTAGAGCTATACCCAAAGCAAATCATAGAGAATCTCTATTTGCACACCAGCACATCCGACTTTCCTTTATTGCCAGACCTAGAGGAATTTATAACATCAGTAATGTTAGAAGACTTCCCCCCCTCAGTTGGTGAACCTATTGGCTATATTGAGAGCCAATATAAGTAGTGGTTCATGCAGAGGACATGCTTCCAAACATTGACTCCTTCTCATGTTTGTCTCCTGATCCGGCAACAATAGGTTTTCCAGGACCCCCCCGAGTCTTTAGCATACATGTTAACATAAATAAAGATCACGACACCATTAGGGCTTCCTTAGCCCATGAAATATTCCATGCTTACCAATATGAGATGGGTTATGCCAGAAGAACGAATGAAGAAAACTTCTTTATGGAGTCGACTGCTATGTGGGCAGTAAGACGTTTAGACAGTGGTCTACTTTACCCACTTGAATTTACAGATCAACTATATATGAATTGGGACAATATGAATATTGATACAATGGATGACCGTACAATGAAATCCTGGTATCAGTTACCTTATATGTTTTCTTACGAGTATGCTGATGATTCATTGGTCAAGCAATATATAGACTATGGAAAAAGCAGTGTGGGCATTATTGACAATCTCTATACAGTTGCTCTTGAAAGAGAGACTATGCAAAATTACATGTCTGATTTTGCCCAATTTATCAATGCTGAAATGGGTACGGAAGGTGTACTCTTTAGCTCAGAACAATCGCCTTTTGCTGACCATGCCCTTATAGCAACTGCCCACGAAGATTGGTCTCTTAATGATTTCACCCACAGAGAAGAGGGTAAATCTATGAGTGTAATGGATTTGCACCATCAAGGTTATCGTTCAGGCCTGGTATCACTTGAAGGACTAGATAATGCCATTATTGATGTCCAGAGTGCTTTGTCAAAAGAAAACTATGAAAACAGAACAGGTCTTGTCGTTTTCCTTCACAAAAATGATGACACCTGGCGCCTGGTTATGGATGGCAGTTATGAAGATTTCATGGGACATATCGACTTAAAAGAAGAACCTTCAAGTGAGCTTTTATTCATATTCTTCAATTATCATGAAGATGCAACGATCCATAAATATGCTGTTAACATCCAAGAACGTATCATGGGTGAAGGCACCATTGATATTGATGTTATGGAATCAATTGCTCCTGGTATAGACAATGCAGTTAATGGCACCAAGTCAGATGACGCTATCTATAACATACATATTACAGAAAACATTGAGCTTCTCGATATTGAATCTAGTTCTGAAATGGACGGTTTTAATTTTGAGCAATTACTTTATGGAGATGTCTACTACATCAAGAATTATCAAGCCATTCTATCTGGCTTTAGAGACATAGAATACGAAAACGGTGATACCACCGCCTATAGTTATAACGGTATCTTTGATTATAGAGATGGTGATGCACCTGCTGGAAGCCTTGACAACCCTCTCTTTTCACTTGATCTTGATGCCTTAATGGGTGGCGGCGCCTTAGGTGGTGACCTTGGCGATTTAGGGGGGGAAATGCCTGATTTAGGTGATTTGGGTGACCTGGCAGGACTTGGTGATTTGGCCAGTTCAGGATAGGTGACGCAATGGCTGGTCTACAAAGCGAACTTGACGAAGCCAAAGCAGAGCTTAATGCTTCTCTTGGAGAGTTAGGCATGGATGGACTTTCAATGCCAGGTGCTGGTAAGCTGAATCGATTCAAGGAAATTCTTGAAAACGAAACCTTTCATCTATACCCACAAATGCCACCTGGATTCAGTGATACCGCTTGGATAGACTATGAACTCCTAAGAACCTATAAAGATGCTGAAGGCAAGACTAAGACAGACACAGACGACGGAGTGACTCAGTTGACTTTCAACCCTATGCCAATATGGTTTAAAAACCCATTCTATGATCCTGAAGAAGCTATGGCTATGGCGGCAACCTTGCCACAAGACCCTCACGCCTTCCAGGAGCAGTTCACTGGTACAGATCAAGTCATGGACCAGATAATGGTTATTAATGGCCAAATGGATGAAAGCAATCTATACCATGCATTTAACCAAGGCCAATTCACTTTTGATTTCAAGGATTTTGATAAACAAAAAGATGGTATGCAAGTACAAGAAATACTTTGGGATGACTTTACAGAAACCTTGCGAGCAACCATTACTGGAGACTATGTTGAAAATGGTCGTCACTATAATGTAACCATTAAGTTTGTCTACAAATTCAAATAATCAATCACCAAGATTTCATCGATATTACTAGATAAGTTTAACAACTATATCAGTGCTTTCACTTCTTCTAAGAAAAGTGAAGGCACTGAATTTTTATGTTCAAATAAGGTTAAGGACTTCTTAGCCCTAGTCATAGCCACATAGAATAAACGCCTTTCCTCTTCAAGTAGTGTCATTGCTTCTGACTCCTTGGCTTCTTTGGACGGAAATATACCATCAATTAAGTCTATTAGATAGACAATGTCCCATTCCAACCCTTTACTTGAATGTGCAGTTGTCATCATAATCCCTGTCTTATCATTTCTGGAGACCGCTTGTGCCATAAGAACTTCCAAATCCTTAATCGATTGCCTTAACTCATCAACAGTCGTTGCATCTTCTGCCAAATCTTTTAGAGCATCAATCATTCGATTATAATTATCAAATGAGCTGTTCATGCCTCTACACCGATCAATTAGAAATTCAAGGTAACCCATTTCTGTAAGAATATACTCTATGGCATCTAAAGGTTTTGCCATCTTAAGAAAAGCAAAGTCATCTCTTAAACGATAGATATTATTTTGTTGATAGACAGGAAGGTCATTGTTGTCCACGAGTCTGTCAAAAACTGTGTCTTCCTCAAAACCCATAAAGCATTCTCAACCATCTGTTTAGAAATGTAATAACCCTTAAGCTTATAATAGAAGCCTTTGAACCTATCGATGCTCTGAGGATAATAGGCATAATCCATCATATGCAGGAGGTCATTAATGACCCAGTGGTCAAAGTATTTCTTATTGTAGCCTCTAAGATTGTAGCTTAAGCCCCCCCTTTTTTTCAAAGTATTTGACAAGACGAACAGCGGAAAAGTTATTTCTATATATGATACCGATTGATGGATTAGGATCCTCTTTATCTTCTTCCAATGTCAAGTTTCTTATTTTATCCACTAGCACTTTATATTGGTCCTTTCGCCTTGATACCTCTTCAATCGCAACAGAAATACCTCTTTCATTATCCGTTACTATTTGCTTGTCATAGCGCATTTTGTTGTTTTTGATAAATATATTACACAAAGCCACTATGGCTTTGGTTGACCTATAATTCATCTCCATTTTGATGACATTTACATCTTCATAGACATCAGCTATATTAAATAGGTATGAGGGTTTGGCCCCCCCTCTAAAACCATAGATCGATTGATCATCATCTGCAACAAAGAACAAGTTCTTATGTTTGCTAGCAAGAAGGGCAACAATCTCATGTTGGAGCTTGGAGGTGTCTTGGGGCTTCGTCTAATTGAATATGGCTATAACGTTCTTGATATGATAAAAGTATTGTTGGCTGATTGATCAGAATCTTATAACAATGGATAAGCATATCATCAAAATCCATTAATTTGTTCTGCCTTTTGGTCCTCTCATATGTTTCATATATTTCCATGAAATTATCTATAGATGAAGTATATGCTTCAAGAGCCTCTCTACTTTTCATGGTGTTTTTCACATAAGATAAATCATTGGACAGTTGCTCATAGTCACCATCACTTAGATGTTCTCTGTTCACTTGATAGTGGATTTTTGACAACATTCTGCCTTTTTGCCATTGACTGTCTTCAACCCCCCCCTCTATTAGTCGCCAACGATCACTAAATTTCTTGTTGTAACTCATGACAACGCTATAGGCAAAACTATGGATTGTGGAGAACCTAATATCGCCTTTGATGGTTCCTTTAAAAAGACTATCAAACCTTTCCTTCATATCTTTGGCTGATGCCCTTGAGAATGTAATGGATAGTATTTTACTAGGTTCGATAGCTGCAACTTTGACCAAATAGGCCAAACGACACAAAAGGGTGGTCGTTTTACCGCCACCCGGTACTGCCAGCAACAAACAAGGTCCATACGTTTGCTTAACAGCCATTTTCTGTTGTTCACTAAGAGTTATGCCATAGGTCATGACAAGTTCATCAAAAAAAATGTTGATCCATATATCTATACTTCCATAGCCCTTACCGTGTAATGTTTCAAAGGACTTTCCTCTCTATTAATGGTCCTGTCTAGTCAACCGAGCAAGATGTGCCTTGCTTATTTTCGCCTTAACTTATTATCCTTTTGATTTATTGGCCAACTTCTTAATGAACGAAAGAACATCGTCTTTTTTTTCTCAAGTAAATGACTCATCTCATTGTAAATCAGTCCATCATGTCTATGACCTTTTTCTACAAAGAACATGGACATTCCGCCCAGTCCAACATGGGTACCTACAGATACACCCATCTGCATAATGTAGATATCTCCAATATAATTGGCTTCACTTCTCAGCCTTATTTCAAGGGCTTCGGCTTTTGTTTTATCAGATGTATAACCAATGATCACAAAATCCGTCAACTCAGGATCCACTCTTTTCTCAAACTCATTGATATAATGAGAATAAACTTTCTTGCTACCTCTGACTTTTGCTACAATAGCCCCCCCTTTGCCATTTCTCATAGACATAATTGGCTTTACTTTCAGAACTTTACCAATCATGGCACTAACATTGGTGAGACGGCCACTCTTAATAAGGTTGTCAAGGTCATCCACTGATAGGAAATGTTTGATATTGGTTTTATAGGTTTCGTTAAAATCAATAAGTTCTTCATATGTAGCACCTTGTTCAAGTAAGAGTGCACTCCTTAGGAGAAGGTAACCACTGCCATGACTCATACACTTTGAATCTACAACATAAAATCTATAAGTACCTTCTTCATAATTCTCTTTGATATACTCAAGGGCAAGGACTGCAGATTGGTAAGAACCACTAGTCCCACTTGACATGCTTATACACAAGAAATCTGTATAACCCTTCTTTATACTTTTCTCAAATATCTCCACATAGTCCATAGGACTAGGCATTGCTGTAGTTGGCAATTTGTCCATACTACCAAGCATCTTATAAAAGTCCTCTGGAAATATATCCACTCTATCCTTGTAATCACGTCCTGCAATGGTGATGGTTAAAGGTGCCAAACTAATATTATATTTAAGTAAAATCTCATCCGAAAGGTCACAAGTTGAATCTGCTAACAGTTTTATCATAATGGGCCTCCATTCATTCTTATATACTATTCTACCACGTCATTCTATAAAAAGTAAAAGCATAAAAAAAGCATCGATTCTACAGAATCGACGCTTTATACAACCTTATATCACTTTCAAGCACTAAAACTTACTTCTTTGATGTCTCTATACTAGAACCAACAAAATCTTTAAAGAGTGGGTGTACATGATTTGGTCTTGATTTGAATTCAGGATGGAACTGAACACCAACAAACCAAGGATGGTCTTCAATCTCTACCATTTCAACCAAACGATCATCAGGAGATACGCCTGTAATCTTCAGTCCAGCCTCAAGTAGTTCATCTCTATATTCGTTATTGTACTCATAACGATGTCTATGTCTTTCATAAATCAATTCATCTGCGTAGGCTGCATAAGCATTTGAATTCTCAGTAACCTTACATGGGTAGGCACCAAGACGCATTGTACCACCAAGCTCGTCAATGTCTTTTTGCTCAGGCATTAAGTCGATAACCGGATGTGTTGTATCAGGTACCAACTCTGAACTGTGTGCATCTGTGTAACCAAGAATTGATCTAGAATACTCAATAACAGCACACTGCATTCCAAGGCAAATACCAAAGAATGGTACTTTGTTTTCTCTTGCGAATTTGACCGCTTCAATTTTACCTTCAATACCACGCTCACCAAATCCACCAGGTACTAAGATACCATCAGAACTACTTAGGATTTCTTTAGCATTTTCAGAGGTAATTTCTTCAGAGTTAATCCAATCAATCTCTACATTCACACCATGATGAATACCGGCATGATTCAGTGATTCTACAATTGATATATAGGCATCATGTAATTCAACGTACTTACCTACTAAACCAATCTTAATACTCTTGGTTCTGCTTTTGTCTTTCTCTATCATGGCCTTCCATACATCTAATTTCGGTGTTGGGTTATCCATGTTCAAATCTCTACAAACAATATTTGCAAGACCTTCGTCTTCTAACATAAGTGGCACTTCGTATAGTGTGCTTGCATCCATATTCTGGATGATACAGTCGTTCTTAACGTTACAAAATAGTGCCATCTTGTCTTTCATATCTTGTGTCATCTCATGTTCAGTACGACAAACAAGAATATCAGGTTGAATACCAATTGATCTAAGCTCTTTAACAGAGTGTTGTGTTGGCTTTGTTTTCATTTCTCCAGACATACCTAAGTATGGGATTAATGTAACATGAATATAGAGTACATTTTCTTTACCAACATCACCGGCCACCTGTCTTATGGCTTCAAGGAAAGGTAAACTTTCAATATCACCAACGGTACCACCAATCTCAGTAATAACGATATCCGATTGAACATTTTTACCTACTCTATAAACTCTATCTTTGATTGCATTCGTAATATGAGGGATAACTTGTACAGTAGCGCCAAGGAATTCACCTTTTCGCTCTTTATTCAGTACAGACCAGTATAATTTACCAGTGGTAACATTGCTATACTTGCTCAACTTTTCATCAATAAAACGTTCGTAGTGGCCAAGGTCAAGGTCTGTTTCAGCACCATCCTCAGTTACAAAGACTTCTCCATGTTGGTATGGACTCATTGTTCCTGGGTCAATATTGATGTAAGGGTCAAATTTTTGAATTGTGACTCTTTTTCCTCTGGCTTTTAGTAGCCTTCCTAGGGATGCTGCTGTAATCCCTTTTCCTAAACCAGATACAACACCACCGGTTACGAAAATGTACTTTGTCTGCATGTTTTCACCTCATATAAATCAACTGTATTGCGGTTACCATCTATTTCACTTCATAAATTTCTCGAATTATATTTCAAAACAACTTCTATATTCTATAGCTTGACCTATAAGAAGTCAAGGGCTAATTGATCATTCATGAATCATTTGTTAATCTGCTGTACAATTAGGTTAAGGGCCGCATTTAGTTGTACATCATTTTCTCTAACTTCCTTAATCAAGGCCTGGTTCAGTGCATCTTGTGTTGTAAAATCACACACACCGTAAGCATAGATACCATGGTCAGCTTGGAACTGCTTAACAGCATCAAAGGAAACTTGGTCATATATATGGTCGATTGGACCAACTGTGTAGCCAAGGAATGCTAATAACTTCTCTAGATTGGCAACACTGTCATACCAATCACCGTAATGGTATTTCACTTCTTTGGTTAAATAATCAGGTATTTCTACCGTCACATCTGGCGCAACACCTATGCCATGAATTGCAACGTCATTACCTGAGTAGAAGCTTCTTGGGTCAATTTTACCACAGCGCCATCATCCAATGTATAGAGATATTGGGCTACACCCTTGCCATAAGTATTCTCACCAACCAAGGTGCCAACACCTGATTCTTGTAGGGCTGCTGCTACAAACTCAGTGGCTGAAGCACTGTTCTCATTGATTAATGCAACGACTTCAAAGTCTACGGTGTCAAGCTCTGAATAATAGACAATATCTCTGCCTTCATTATTAACAAACTTAAGGACTGGACCACTTGGCACCAATTGATTAAGGAAATTCACACCTGAAGTCACATAACCACCGCCATTATCCCTCAAATCAAGAAGGAGATGTTTTTTGCCTTCTGACTTAAATTGGGCTAATGCTTCAGCAAGTTCTTCATCCACATCACTTGTAAAACTACCAATCTTAAGGTAACCAATCTTCGCTGCTGTTGAAGTCGGTAAATCTGCATTGATGTCTTTCACATCTAATTTATCAATTGCATTGATTGTAATTGTGTCTCTAATAAGCTCAACATCAAATTCATAACCATCACGGTTAATTGTCAACACCACTGCCGTACCTTTTTCACCAATAATAACATTGGCAGCATCTTGTGGTGTTTTGCCGACAATTGACTCACCGTCAACACCAACAATTTTGTCATGGACTTTTAGACCGCCTGCTTCAGCTGGTCCATCGAAGAAGACTCTATCAATCACCACGTACTCATCAATCTGCACCAATTGAACCCCCCCAATACCAACATAAGTGTTTTCAAGTGAATTGCTAAAGGACACTGCATCTGAAGGCGGGATATAGTTGGAGTACTTATCCAGTTCACCAAACATACCACTCATTGCTGCTTCAAAGAGTTCCTCTTCTGACAAGTCATCCTTATCAAGATACTTATCAAGAATCATATCCATAAGCTCTTCAAGTCTATCACCGTAATCGATGTCTTCAGCTGCTACAACATTGGTCCCAATAAGAGACACCATCAAAATGATGATGCCCAAAATTTTCAATATATGTTTCATAAATTACCATCCTTTTTCACTTAACAACTTGTTGTCTGTGTATATTAGAATCTATTTCTTCCTTATATCATATCACTTTCTGTAGTCAAGAGATATATCTTCTCTTAAATAATCAATCAATCTATTCACAATTGCTGCCGCTTCTGATTTACTGATCCACTGTTTTGGGTTTACTTTACCAGATGAGTCACCTCTGATTATCCCCCCCAGTTTGTGTCCAGCCATAATCTCTTTCTTAGCCCAGCTTGAGATTGCACCATCATCTACAAATGGCGTTAAGGGTGCATCTGTCACGCCTAAGCGTTCAAGACCTATCACCCTAATGTATACAACAAATGCCTCTTCACGGTTAATTGGTCTGTCCACATCAAAACTTTCACCTGTACCTTTTACCAGCTTCTTGTCATAAGCGGCCATAACATATGGGTATAATGGATGGTCTGATTTAACATCACCAAAAACAACTTCTTCTGAGTCTGAATTATAGATACTTGTATCAATGTTCATGGCCAGACAAAGTGCTTTGATAAAATCACCACGGCTGATTGCCTCATACTGCATACCACTGTGAGGTATCTCTGTAAAGACTTCCATACTGTATAACTTCTTAAAATCATCTTCTGCCCAGTGGCCTTCAAGAAAATCAAGGTTCTCTGGAATAGGAAGTTTTTCAATTTGATTGGCTGAATTAATGGTTACACTGCCTTTATAGTCATTCTCATCAAGGTCCTTGTGATAAGTCTTTATGTCATAAGTTAGGATACCTTCTCGTTCCATTCTTTGATTGTAAGTACCATCAAAACTAATAGGAAATGGTTCTGTTTCATCATAATAGATTGTTTTCTTGGCTTCTAGAATTGAACTTGTAGTAACATTCATGTCTTCAATGGTCTCTGAGGAATGCGTTATTGT